>Ga0131853_10007470_pt1 | contig 19805 bp, 12 predicted proteins | sample TergutLab28metaG_FD_92764 | JGI IMG/M metagenome (GOLD analysis project Ga0131853, IMG submission 92764) | Labiotermes labralis P1 segment gut microbial communities from Petit-Saut dam, French Guiana - Lab288 P1 (version 2) (version 2) | ecosystem: Host-associated > Arthropoda: Insects >... | reverse complement strand
GGTAAGAAAAAATTTTTCTTCACCAGATTTTTTTTTTTTTGGGGAGAAAATTGGTTTTTTAAAAGGGGGGGAGAGAGAGGATTTGTTGGGGGGGGGGGGGGGGGGGTCAAAGCTCCAGTCATTTTTCTCTTAAATGCTCCAGAACATCTTTATAGAAGTACTGGTTGACTGTTAAGCTCAATGGAAGATAATCCAGGTGCACAACACATTTAGTGTCAAATAACACCATCCTCTTCAGTCTGGAACATAACATCCTTAGTTTCTTTGGTTTGGGAGATGAGCTCACAGTTGCACTGGGTGTTTTGACTTTCAGTTTCTGGGCTGTACTGGAATATCCATGACATTATTCAGAAAGTCCAGTTCTTTTCCAGTTCATTAAAAAAATCATGAATATTTCAACACCTTTCAATTTTAGTCCTGCATCAGAATGTTGGGCACCATCTTCACTCACACTCACACACACACCTTTCTGATGTCTCGATCTCTGACTGAAATGTTGTGAACTGATTCCCCGTTCATGTTTAGTACCTCAACTTTCTAAACACGAAAGAGCAAACAAAGAACAGTAAATTTCCAACTTTTTCTCTTTTCATTGGATTTCTTAAAATATGGGTTGACCAGATTCTGGAACACCATGCATATATTTTTAATCACCCATAAACTATATGCCATTCTAATAAATGGGAATGGACCAATGTTTCATCACAACAAACATCTGTCAAAATATCCTGGTTGCAGTTTTCTTGGATATCTCTAAAATTCTTCTGTTAATGCACTTTTCTGCACTATGGGTTATACAAGTCACATATTCTATAAATGTAATAAAGAACGTTTGTTTTCCTAGTGCACATAATAACCCCAGTTTTGTTAATTTTTCATTTCATGTGGCAAGAAGCACACTAACCTTGTATACACTTGATATTGCACCAAAGCAGAGTGCAATCCTTAGTTAAATTTCCAGCATGAAAAATTTTGATGTCATCAGCGAATAACACGTATTTAGAACAATTACACTTACAAAGGTCATTAACGAATATATTGAAAAGCGGAGGACCTAGAACACATCCTTGTGGGAGACCACAAAAAACTTTGAAAGGTAATACAAAGGTGTCTAAAATGTGTACAGATAAAAGCTAATTAGTAACGTAACTATAAAACCAGCTTACAGAGTAAAACAGGATGCAAAACAAGGTCAAATGCGTTGCTAAGATAAAAATAAACAGAATTAACTTGATGCTGAAAACTGACTAAAACTAAAATTTGGCTACCAAATTTGTTGCTGTGGTTGTAATTTTTAAGAAACCGTGCTGCCTAGGATTAAATTTATTATGAAGATAATGTGACATGAGATCATGTGTAACACACTCAAAAACTTCAGAATATTTATTTAAAAGAGAGATCACCTATAATTACTACCGGAAGCAATGTTACCTTTTTTGAATCTAGGTACCATAATCACTTTTTCCCATTGTGTTGGAAAGTGTTCCCATAACAGGCTAAGATCAAAAATATATTTACACACTCATACACATATTGTGGCACAGCCTGTTATGACAAGGCCAGGTACACCATCAAGTCTGAGAGACTTACAGGATGTAAGATGCCTTACAGCTTTAAAAATATATAATTTGGAAACAGAAGGTAACTGCAAAATATCACACAACAATACACCAGAGTGACACTCCCCTGGAGAAAAAGATTATAAACTAATTGCAGGTGCTTTTCAAAAGCTTCTGTAGGTTCAAGTGACAAGAAACCACAGAAAGTACAGGGATACATACTTCCAAAATTTGGTAGGTTGAGTTTTCAGATCATCAACTATACTCTTACACACCAATGAGGTCTGTCAGACTTGATGGTAATTTTAACAAGCTTCTGGTAGTGGAAACATTTACTATAATGGTACTCGATCTTAGTTTTCTTGTATCACCTATACAAATAATTCTTTCTCCGAATACAGTACCTCAATGAGTGAAAGAACCAACAAGTGAATTCAGGCTAATGGAAATCCAGTAAAGTGCTAAATCCATAACTTGAAGAACAATATTAGTAAAACTGTCTCCTGGAGTATCCACTCTTATGATGATGATGAAGCAAAAATAGAAAAGGGCTGTACAAGAGCAGCCATAATTGGCTGATGCATATGCTGTGTCATTTGGAAATTGAGCCCAGCTCCCTCAATGCACTGTTTGGAGCTGAACAATTTTATTTAATGTAGACTGGAAACACTGACAGTATGAGTAGATTCAACATTAAGTGGGGAATCCTGTACTCAAAACTTCCACAGAAAAATTAAAACTTGTGAATGGAAATGACACACAGCGTAATTGTTTTTGAAGTGCATGAGATAGCCTCATATGGTACTGGCATTACAGGTTATTTTGTACTAAAATTTCTGAGGTAAAATGAATAAATGAACAACAAGTTGAATTTGATTTGTTACTGCTGTTCAAAATATAAATAAAACATAATCTAATTAGAAAACTACAACCTAGATTTACTGAACAACTTACATACAGAAATAGAGTCAAAGTTTGTCAACTATGCTACACATTTTCTCACCTAGTTGCTGAAATAAGAGACTGACAGCTGTATGAGTAACAGGCAAGGAAGGACTTAGTGGTGGTTGGAGTGCTTGCCTGTCACCTGCACCAATACTGAAGCGAACCTGTGGTCCTCCTGGTGGTGGCACTTGAATGCATCCCAGAATGTTACCTACTAATGTCTCCAGTGGTACACCAATGTTTTCCACATACACTGTATAGATGATTCCTAGGCAGCTCTGCAAGAATTAAACCTCTTTTGAAGAACAACACATTTACTGGAAGAGCTACTGATTATGTGAAAGGACTGCCCTTTCTTCACTGAACAGGTAGTTAACACAGGCATTCCCACTCTTCTTTGTCCATGACCCAAAAAGTACCAGTACTAACTCCATACTACATGTCAGTCACTACATTTGACTGATTATTTTGGGTGTTCATGACCCATCAGAAGGCTTCCCTGACCCCAGTTTGGGCCATGACCCTGAGTTTGAAAAATGTCACAGAAAACACCGTAAGTATAAAATGCTATTTGCCATCAAGTCTTGTGTGTTTACCAATTTAACCACTTGACAGTTCTATTTGCTACAACTTTCAACAATTCAGATTCTGCAAGGTTTGCATGTTATGATGGTATTTACTAATGTTTCAGAGAAACATAAGCCTCCATTTTCTATGACATCCACCCTGAAAACAGAGGCAGCAGGTTCCTCTATGAAACTGGTACCAACTGTCAGACTACACAGTCTCATAACTCTGCCTGCAATATTCTCATCTTTTTCATAACACAGACTTGACACTACCACATTGCGCCTTCTGTCACATCAATGCAGAAACAAGAAACTTTATTGAAAAGCAGGTGATACTGCCTAAAGTGTTTTCACATGACATAACACAAAACTATTGTTAAACTATAACTTGTATTAAATACAGAGTTTATTTACCCTGAAAGTTTCAATATAGTCTAGCCTTGAAACAAGCACTATGCATTTTGGAGCATACATGATGCTGTGATGTGTTATTGTAGCAATGTTACGAGTAAGGCTACGAGGATGAGCATTCTCCCCGTCAACAGTATCTTCTTCCTGTAATAATATATATTTCAATCAAATCAAATGTACATTCACAGTACTTAACAGGAGCACATAAAAATTACATTCTGAGATAAACTATACATCAAATGATACTACAGTGATCTCCATGGGAAATTAAGCACTATACAAACTCACATATTGAGGTGAAAACAACAATAAGTGAATTACTGATATTTCAGCTATTCATATTCTTGGAAACAGGCATCAGCATGGTGTTATTTAACAGTCCCACCTCTTATGCTCATTGCATTACACATACTATTATAATCCCAAAATGTCAGACGTTACATTATACAACCTACGAATGTTTTTCGTTAGCAGATGCAATATTATTACCAGTATATTTTGTGATGAGCCTAAAACAAATCCCTTCAGCCTTCTCTTGTGTTACTAAATTCAGGTTTCATACTTACTACTATATCCAACACAAACGGTTCTTCCCCATTTCCAAATCCATGTAGACACAGAAAATCTACACTACTTTTAAGTACGGACAAAAAGCCTTTAATTTCACTTGTATAATATGTGTGAGTGTTATTTCGGGCAATGTTCACCATCGTGAATTTATCACACACAATGTTTCAGGGACTGACTCTGTTTCCATCATCAGAAGTAGGGAAGGAAAGTTTCTATACATTTTGGCCTGTTAGAAAGAGTTACACAATTTAAAACAGTCATATTTATTTTAAAGCACCAGTATCAGGAAGATTTAGATTTATTTTATCAGCTGAATAATTTACCTATGTCATTACAATGAGCAAACATAATAGGTCACCATATTGCAAAAACATACGGATTTTCATATCTGATCAAAAATTTTAGTTTATCTTTAACAATTAATAATTACCTCATCAACAGGTTTGCTGGGTGTGAAGGCAACTGTTTCGTTGAAACAAAGGCAAGCACAGTAATGTCTGTTTGCATCGATGTCCGTCAAAACAGACACAAAGAATCGTGGTTCCTGACGCTCTGTTGATAGTGCCCATCCCTGTGGCTGACAAAACTGTAAAACACCTCCCATCAATAAATACAGAATGTATGTATGAATGAAAGAGAAAACTACACTCTTCTGTATATGGGGCCAACATGTCAATGCCTTAAAAAACTAATTTGTTAGGTTATTACCCATTCTATGCCTTCAATGAATGGTGTATCGCTCCAGTCCTTCTCTGGAAAACGTTGCAATATAATTCCACTGCTTATCCCACTTCCTACAAAGCAATAAGGTATATAAGTGTACAACAAATTCACGTAACTACAAGAACAGTAATGCAATTTGGGTATTGTCATTTGGCATTACATCTGTCAGCCATTGGATATCTCGCTGACGGGGCCAACCTTTTATTTGAAACCACCTTGCATGCCGACTTTCAGACAGTCCCAAAATAAGTCTGACAGCACCCAAAATTTTGACAACATATTCGTGAAACGACAGTCCTACTGCTTATTTACTTACTTTCCTTCTCATGGTCGTACCCTACTATTACGAAGTAATCTGCCAACCGTGACATCGCAGGGAACAACGTTGACGATTTAGATGCATGGATTCATCTTGCCTCTCTCCATCCGTCTGCCATCTTACCATTCTCTCAGCCACTGCTCAGCCAGGCCCAACAGATCGCTGCTTTCGACAGATCACCCGTGGCTGCTTTCGATCAAACCCGCCGATCATTTATCTTGGTGAACGCCGTGAGTGAACTGTTATCTCTGACCCAAATGCCCTGAATGTTGCCAGATGTGAGCTGTGTGTCAGAAGTTGAGATTTGTGGGGGTGTTACCGTCATAACCGTTGAACGTCAGATATGTGTGTTTGTATCGAATTAAATGAATCAAGTAACGTTCTCCTGAAGTGTGGCAGATTCCTTCTGGTACTCTGTGCGTATGAGTGGAGGTAAAATTGTCCCCATTCTCCTTTACCATACCATTTATTAAGACAAGAAAAGTTCAAGGAACGTGTTGTTAATAGGTGGCAGTAAGGCCATGGTTTGAGTCTGAAAATATTTATTTACGCATTGCTGGATCTGATATGTTAGTATAGACCACGAACTGTTTCTTGGACTTTCATAATTAAGAACTACATATATTAAAATCTGTTAATGAACCTGGGCAGTACAGTAGTGCCGAAACGGTGCAATCAGTAACTGTTGCTGATGTAATTATGAAATATAGGCCTTATGTATTACAGTTTTTTTTTCATTTGCATGGGGCCTGTGCTACAAAGTTGGTTGTCAGCTTAATTTTTATATTGCACTGCATTATGACACTTCCAGACAGGGCTTAAAACACAGTGAAGTAGTGCTTTCTGAGTTTTGATGCTGTGTAGGTCTGTAGATTGAAACCAATGCTGTCATCTTGAAAGCGGAAGCAGCATGTTTTCCCCAAGGGTCAGCATCAACTTACGAACATACACAGTGTCAAAACCCAAAAGAACAGTGCTGGTCATGCAAACCTTAAATTAATAGTAGTGTGTAAGTTTTATTATTATCTCCACTGCTAGTTCTCTACGTCCTGTAAGTCATAGGTACAGCACACCTTCCTATCAAGATACAACTCTCATTCCAGGCAGACATAGCAAACTTCCACTTGTTTGGCATGACAGTGCTGTAGGCCCAAGAAACTCGAGAGCAGAATAACTGATTTCATAGTACTGAACACCAAGCACTCTGCTTCAGAAGGCACCAATACTGACTGAGGTGTTACCCTGATTTCCCGTTCTTCCAGGCAAATTGTTGAGCAGTACCTCCTTACTTTCATGTCCTTCCTAATTTACAACTCCGACACTTCATGCAGTGCAGGAAGCATCCTTGAAGAAAACTCTTCCTTTATCTTATTCCTACAACTGGTTTCCTAAGGGGCCTTCCATAAAACTATTCTTGAATATTTATTTGCCAATCAGTGCTACATTCCTTACCCAATTGGACTTATTTACCTTCCTGTGCCATTATGAAGCAACTGGTTCCTTCATACAGCCTATTCTAAGTGCAGTTGCATGATTCCCTTCCCCACTCTATCACTCTTCTCTCTGATTTCATGATGGTTCCTGTAACCAACTGGGTGACTCACTGTTACATGGATGGCTGATCCTTAAACCACTTATAAATTTTGTCTCAACCGTGAGCGTATAAGATATAGTTTTGACTCAAGCTAACATACACTGAGGTGTCATCTACTTGACACTGTTGGGTAGGCAAGGGATATTTGTTGCATCAATTACTTACCTGCAACACCACATGGGTTTTGTGTTGTATTTTAAAAATTTAATGGAGTTCATCCCATTGTGCTGTGACATGTTAATATTAGTATGTGTATTACTGTTATACACAACAAACTTCTCTTAAATTCATTAATGGATGCTACATGTTTTGGTCTCAAAGACCATCATCAGGCACTAAAACACAAAATTTAGAACATAAGTATGTGTGCATCGCACTGTTTAGAAATCTATGAGATCTCACAAATATCTCAGCATTTTTATGCACACATAGTTATGTTTTAAATTATGTGTTTTATTGCTGGTGATAGTGTATAAGACCAAAACTTGTGGTTTTCATCTTGTTCGTAAGTGAGGCATGGAGTTTTTCTGAAGGTAAGGAGCAAGGAAATAAGTATATATCTGCCACTTGATATAGGCAAAAGAGTATTATGTTTTCTGGTCTTGTTCTTTGATTAATGTTGTATGGTTGTATTGTTATCTCACGTTGTTGTGTTTGAACATTTGCACCGTTGACTGCTTCCACAGGTTTCAATGTTGGATTTTGTTTGTGTAAGCAGAGATTGCTGTAGAGAGGAATGGTGCATTATCAAGGCTTATATTACAAGTTTTATATAATATCCTTTGGCAAATAATGTTGTTCATTTAAAGGTTTTAGTTTTCATTCATAGGCATCCACATCAATTTGAGTATCACTGTTCATGCTCAGAAGTATGTGCAAGATAATTTCATCGTCTGTACCATTCCCAGATAGAAAAGTGAGTGACACTAAACATGTTTACTCTTAATTCACTTGATCCACATAACATAATGTTTCTGAAAATTTTGACAGCTCTTTAATAAGTGCTGGACAGAAAGGACTCCTCAAAGGGGGGAACTCTATAGTGAGGCTCAGTGGAGATACAGAAAGGAGGAAAGGAAGGTCTCAGAAGCCTAGAGGACTTTCTGCAACTCAATTAGTGACCTACTTATGATGGCTAGGTTACACAGGGCTCTTTCTAGGGACACAAAAATCAAGTTGGGATCTCTGGTGGCTCTTTTGAAGAGGCGTACACAATCCGAGGGGGAAATGTTAGAACTCCTGCTTGCTACTCACTTTCCCAACTCAGTAGTTACTGAAGAGATGGCAGCCTGTGTTGCTGCCCATTGCGCCAAATGATGTGATTGGGAGATGGCTACAGAGGTTGTCATCTATGGGAGAGTAGAATGGGCAATCAACTCATTTGCCCGATGTAAAAGTCCAGGAATGGATGGCATATTCCCAGCCGTATTGCAAGAGTGATGGAGGATTGTTGTCCCTTACCTGGTCAGGATTTTCCATGCCTGCCTAGTGACTGGCTGTGTTCCAGCCGTATGGTGTCTGGTTAAGGTAATGTTGATAAACAAGCCCAATAGGAGTTCCTGTACTGGACCTAGGGATTGTAGACTTATCAGTCTCATATCATTCCCACTTAAGACCATGCAAGGCTGGTGGAAAGGTTTCTAAGGGATGAGGCTTTGGCTTTAATGCCACTGCATCCCAACCAGCATGCTGGGAAATGTGTGGAAACAGCCTTTCATCAGCTTGTGGTTTGGGTGGAGAAAGTGCTTGACCAGCAGGAAACAGCTGTGGGTGTTTTTCTAGATATAGAAGGGGCATTCAGTAACACCTTTTGTGGCTCCATGTGTGCTGCTCTTGTCAGATAAAGGGTTGGCTACACCATTGTCCAGTGGATTAGAGCTACTCAGGAGGTCCACCTGGCCATGGTGACTCGTAATGGCTCTTGCATGAGGGCTGTAGTGCCTTGTTGATGATCTGATAGTGAAGCTCAAAGGGGCATTGTATACATTTAGGGTTACACTGATGACATTTACTTCTAGCAGTGGGGAAATTTCCGAACACAATGTCAGGGCTTATGCAGTGGGCCCTCCACACTGTAGAGATTTGGTGCGGCAAGGTCAGTGTTTCACTTAATTCTGACAAAACTCAACTCGTATTTACAAGGAAATGGAAACTTCCTGGTTTCTTCAAACCTCTTTTCTTTGGAGTTACCTTGCACTGTTATATGTCAGTTAAGTGTCTTAGGGTAGTCCTGGATTCTCAGCTGACTGAAGGGGAGCATGTGAATACCAAGGTGAAGAACGCTTACTATCTACTGTGGGCCTGCAGGTGGGCCTATGGTGTGACATGGGTCTGAGGCCCAAGGAGGTCTACTGGCTTTATGTCTCCATCATTCAACCATCCATCACACTTGCATCTTTAGTTTGGTGGCCCGGCTGTCAGATGACTAGTGCTAGGACAAGACTAAGCAGGATACAAAGACTTGCATGTCTAGTGATAAAGGGGGCAATGCATACTACTGCTGCAGGTGCTATGGATGCACCAACTTGCCCTCCTCCACTTAATGTAGTGGTTGAGGGTGAGGCAAGATCAACTGCACATCAACTCTGGAGTATGGGATGTTGGTCTCAACTTCACCCCAATTGAGGGCACAGCAGTATATTGATGTGGCTTCGGAAGTCGGTTCCCATATTTAATGTGAGGGTTGATGTTATGAGGCCAGGATTTGAATTTGAAACCAAGTATAGGGTTACTACGTTGAGTAGAGAAGAGCGGACCAGAGGACCTGGGACTCCTCCCACTGTTAAGGGGCTCATGTGGTATACAGAGGGGTTCAAGGCACAGAGGGGAATTGGGGCTGGAGGCTATGGGCAGTCTTTTTGAAAAAGGCTCAGCATCTCTATAGGAAAATATGCTATTGCTTTCCAGGCCGAGCTGTATGCTATCTTGATCCTGCATATGAAATTCCTATGGACATTAGACCAGAGAAGTACATTAGTGTTGGTTCTGGCAGTCAGGTGGCTTTGAAACCCCTTGAGGCTGCCAAAACAACATACAGCAGTAACACAAGGCATTGAATAACATGTCCAGCTGGCGTTCTGTGGTTCTGTTCTGGGTCCCCAGACATTCTAGGGCACGTATAAATGAAATTGTCGATGACCTCGCCGTGGAGCAAACAGTTGACCAGTTTGCTGGACCTGAACTGGCTGTGGGGTTTGTAGGCAGAATACAGGGTAATTCATAAGTCCTTCCGGGATTTCCGACCTCTGCGGTACAGTAATCGGGACGGTCACGCCGAAGGGGAGCATGTCAACAGAAAGAGAGACACCCCAAGTTTCTGCCTAAATTATGGGTGCTTGATATGTCCACCCTTGGTGTCGCGGCAGATGTCAGTCCTGTAATCAAGTTCCTGCCCCACACGTTGCAACATCTGGCGGTCGATAGCAGCGACTGCCTCCACGATCCTTTGTCGCAGCTGTGGTAAATCACATGGCATGGGGGGCACGTACACACGATCCTTGATATAACCCCATAAAAAAATCGGAGGGGGTTAGATCAGGTGACCGTGGAGGCCAGGTAAGAAGAGAGTCACTGTGAGAAGCGCGCCCAATGCAGCGACCGGGAAGATAGCATTGATGTGAGCACGGACCTCAAAATGGAAGTGTGGCGGGGCTCCGTCTTGTTGGAAAATGAAGTCATCTCTGTCTTCCTGTAATTGTGGCATTAGCCACAGTTGCAGCCTTTCCAGGTAGTTGATGCCGGTAACAGTTGGCTCCGCAAAGAAAAGTGGTCCGTAGAATTTGCAAGAGGAAACTGCACAAAACACATTCACTGTAGGTGAATCAACGGACGTGTTCCATCGTTGCATGAGGATTTTCCGTGCCCCAAATGCGTACGTTGTGACGGTTCACCTTACCACACATATGAAACGTCGCCTCATCACTGAAAAACCAGCTTCTCAGCAAACCCGTCTTCCTCTGGCCGCTGTTAGAAATCCGCGCAGAAGCGAACACGAAGGTTGTGATCCTGGGGATTCAGCGCCTGCAACAACAGCAGCTGGTATCCTCTTACGCGAAGACGTTTGCGCAGAATGCGCCAAACACTTCACTGAGGCATCTGCAATTCCCGGCTCGCGCGATGTGTTGACTTCTGAGGGCTCCTGACAAACATTTCTCGCACACGCTCGTCAGTCTCGGCCGATGGCCCCGGCAGGCCTGTTCGTTTCGCAGCGCACAGGCAGCCACTCTGCTGGAATTTCATGTACCACTCACAAACTGTTTTGTCCGTAGTTGGTTTTTTTATGGTACATGGTCCGAAACCTTCGTTGCACCGTCACAATTGACTCAGTTTTGGCAAATTCCAAGACACAGAACACTTTCTTATTCCTTGTCCACGCCATGTTTCGTCACGACTGCCCCCTAGCGGTGAAACCTGCAAGTACGCCACGGCGCCAAGTGCACAAAAAAACTTGGAGAGATTCTCTACCTATGGATACGCTCCTTTCTGCTGTGTCTGTCTTGGTTGTTGTGTAGCCGAGTTCGGAAGTTCCAGAGGGACTTATGAATTAACCTGTGTAAAAAAAAATATATAACACTGGATGGACAAGCAGAATATGGCAATGTGGTGGGGTCTTGTCACTACTCAGAGATAGGCTCAAAAATTTATTTCGGGCCCTAATCTGACTGCTAAGACCAGGCTACCTTCCTTTAACAGGACACAATCCAGGGTAGCTACTTGCCTGCTTACTGGACATAGCACCCTGAGAAGACACCTGTACATAATGGGGCCGAACAACAGTCCCTAATGTAAGAGGTGTAGAGCAGAAGAGGAAGCCTCAGCCCATGTTTTGTGTGAGTTTGAAGCCTTGGCCTCACTCAAACACATATTTGGGTTCCTTTTTCTTGGACCCAAAGGTTGTTAGAAGTATAATTATCAGGGCAATCTGGAACTTTAGTAAAGGAACAGGGCTCCCATGACTTGGAAGACAGATTATGGGGGGCCAAGGGCCTGTCCAACAGGCCTACATGCATTGGGAACAAAAGGGCTTGAATTCATTTCTTCTCTGCTATTCTATTCTGAAAATGTTGTCAGTGCATAGTACTGAGTGCCTGTTAGATAACAAAGATTAAAATACACAATTTGAGGCTCACAGTGTTTCTATTCAGCTAATGAATTATCTTAAGGGTAAATTTGTGCATCATTAATGGGTTATTACAGAACACCTTTATATGTCATTATTGAAAACTTGATGTGGAGTTTGTGCAGTTGTAATTTGAGTTGCAGGGTTCCTTAACAAATTCTCAAAGAATTTACTTGTTATCATCAGAGACACAACCATATATGTTTACTTTAGTGTTCCAAAAGTGTGAAAGCTGAAATTGATGAACTTGAAACTAACAATAAGGTAAAAAATAACAGAGACTGTCACAGGGGCGTCAGTGACATTAAGAAGGGTTACCAACCTAAAAATAATTTAGTAGAGGATGAGAAGGGTGATGTTGTTGCAGACTCCCACAGCATTTTGGCTAGGTGGAGGAACCATTTCTCTCAGCTATTGAATATACTTGGAGTTAATAATGTTAGGCACACAGAAATACCTACAGCACAACCACTAATGCCTGAGCCAAGTGCCTTTGAGGTTGAGAAGGCTATTGAAAAGCTAAAAAAGACACAAATAACCAGGTATTGATCAAATCCTGACAGAATTGATTCAAGCATGGGGTAGAACAATTCACTCTGAGATCCATAAATTTAGTAATTCTGTTTGGAATATGGAGTGGAAGGAGTCAGTCATTGTACCTATCTATAAGAAGGGTGATAAAACAGATTGTAGTAATTATAGAGGCATATCACTTGTGTCAACTACATACAAAACTTTATCCAGCATTCTGCTGTCAATGTTAACTCCATATGCAGAGGAAATTATTGGGGATCATCATGGGGATTTTGACGCAACAAGTCAGCTACTGATCACATATTCTGCATTTGTCAAATACTTGAGAGCAAAAACAGGAATACAGTGAAGTAGTGCACCAGTTCTTTATAGACTTCAAAAAAGCTTATGGTTCAGTTAGGATGGAGGTCTTGTATAACATTCTCCCAGAGTGTGGATTCCCCATGAAACTAGTAAGACTAATAAAAATATGTTTGAATGAAACCCGTAGTAGCAGTGACATGTTTCCTGTTAAGAATGGTTTCAAACAAGTGCTTGATCACCATTGGTTTTCAACTTTGTTTTTAGAGTGTACCAGTAGGAGGGTTCAGGTAAACCAGGATGGCTTGAAATTAATCTACTGGGTGGAAGCATACATACTATTGAGAAGAACACAGAAGCTTTAGTGGTTGCTCATAAGGAAATTGGACTAGAAGTATATGCTGATAAAACTAAGTACATGATCATGTCTTGAGATCAGAATGCAGGGCAAAGTCACAATATAAACACTGATAATAGTTCCTCTGAAAGGGTAGAACAGTTCAAATATTTGGGAACAGTCCTAATAAATCAAAGTTCTGTTCAGGAAGAAATTAAGAGCAGATTGAAGTCAGGAGATGCTTGCTATCATTTGGTGCAGAATCTTTTGTCTTCCAGTTGACTATCCAAAAATAAAAAGATTAAGATATACAGAACTATAATTTTGCCATTTGTTCTGTAAAAGTATTAAACTAGGTCACTCACATTGAGGGAGGAACATAGGCTAAGGGTGTTTGAGAACAGGATGCTGAGGAGAATATTTGGGCCTAAGAGAGCAAGGTAACAGGTGAGTGAAAAACTACATAATGAGGAACTCCATGATCTGTACTTCTCACCAAATAACATTTGGGTGATCAAATCAAGAAGAATGAGATGGGCGGGGCATGTAGCACTATGGGGGGAGAAGAGAGGTGCATATAGGGTTTTGGTGAGGAAACCTGAGGGAAAGAGACCACTTGTAAGACCCAGGCCTAGATGGGAAGATATTATTAAAATGGATCTTCAAGAAGTGGGTTGGAAGGGCATGGACTGGATTGATCTGGCTTTGTATAAGGACAGGAGGTGGGCACTTGTAAATGTTTCAGTGAAGGTTCGAGTTCCATAAAATTCGGGAATTTCTTGACTAGCTGAGAACCAGTTAGCTTCTCAAGAAGGTCTCTGCTCCATGAAGTAAGTAAGTAAGTAAATAAGTTCCAAAAGAATAAACAAGGTGCTTAATTTACATATGCTTCAAAAATACTTTTGTAAGAATTGTTTCCTGAACTGCTATGAGGAGAGAAGGGAACACACTTATAAAGAATACTGTCTTGTGGGATGTGATACCATGTCAGTGCCATGAAAACCTCAAATAGCACACATTTATATTTATTTTCAACTGAAGACAAAGGGAAAATGGAAGAAACTGCCATGTACATTAGAAGAATTTTAACTTTGAAACTGTGATCCAGTTTCAGCAAAGGAACATAATTCTGCAGACTCTTGTTTTCCTCCAGTGTCTGTCTTCCTGCAACATTTGCATCCATTCTGCAGGAATGAAGAACAAAAACTCCTAAAGAAATGTACCAGCAGTTCATGTGACATTTATTTTTTTTATTAACTAACGTTTATACACTGTTTATGGTGTCTTCTACAATAAAGGCATTTACACAGTTCACTTTTGTTAACAGTTGCAGAAATAATATTTAATTTAACTAACATTGTTTGTTATATTTACACTTTACGTCTCTCACACGTGGTATTACAGGGGGTTCATTCCACAGTTTCACAAAACTAGTGATAAGTTCGCAAAAATAAGTATTTCAAGGACATGGTGAAATCCTGCTCATATACCTTGCCATATAAATTGTAGGGAATTGTCAGTCAGCTAATGGATATGGGATTTAGTTTGACATGTTTTTAGTAACTGAAATGGCTTGACTAAGGAGTATATTGTATTAATAATTGCTTATTGAATATACCTTAAAATGGTAATAAGCTAACAAAGGTGGGAAGTACATCAAGAGAATGATTCAAGAATTATATGCATGTTTTGGTGCTGTATTTTGCTTCCCTCTGTTGCAGGTTCACAGGATTTGAAACCATGGTAGAAAAGAGTTGTGTTTTTAGGATACAGGTAATGTAATTGTAATAGGGAAACTAATGCGTTAGGTTCCACACTACCCCATAAGATAGTGTAAATAATAATTTTATAATTGATTTGCCAAGTTAGGAGAGGTAAATTACAGTACTTCATGATTAGTTTGAACTTGCACATTTCTTTATGCATCCATACTTTATTTCAGTGCCCTGTAGTTTCAGAATTGAATCATATTAAAAATAAGCAGAACTGAAATTTTCAGTAATGTGGGGAGATATGATGCTGTTTAATGGTAAACAGAATCTTCAGGTTTGCTGTGAGGACCTCAGATTTCACAAATAGAACTGTGTTCAGTGTGTCAGATAGCCGAGAATGTGTAATGACACTGAAATGCATGTTGTTGTGAAAGCATATTTACTGTATGGAAGAAACAACACAAAGATATAACTGAATTAGATCATTCAGTTTTACTGGACATCAAATTTGCGCATTCTGAAATAATTATTTCCTGTGATAGAATATACTGCCTGTAGGCTTTTACACTGGGACTAATTCAGTATACATAACTGAATATGTTGTTACAGTTGTAGACCTATCGGTGTACATTTATTTTGAAAACAGATGAGACTCTTGGAGGCTATGTTAAATATTGTTGTCTTTGAACACTTACTATGTTACTGAATTTACAGATCCTATAATCACAGTTCAGTCAAAAATAATACCTATATGTACCAACAGATAAGCTTCCGTTCTGCAAAATATATGTCACTCTCCCTTCCAATAATGTAGAAACTTATACACTCTGCATCAAACTGCCACAAGGAACACTAAACAGGTCTTGAGTGTAAGCCAGTTTGTAGATAAAGATATGAATATTCAGCAAATGAATGTGTGGACTTCAGTTGTAGACCAATCAGCAACTGCAGATGTGTTTATTTCCCAAAATATTTTGATTTAAAGCTGTCCAGATACGTTACAGAGGAGCTTATGTCCAGTTGCACTGATTCACTGTGTGAAATTGTGGTCTGAATTATCACTTAACATATGTCCTTTCATATATATGAAATGCAATTTTTGGACCAGTAGAAGTTCTACATAAGGAAATGATCTAAACTGTAAAATACTAAATAATGTGCCTTACACTAGGATACTTCATTCCCTGACTTCACAATTCATATTTCAACTTGGAGATAACTTAAATGTCTGGTATTCTGCCTTGTCATTAGTTCTTATGGAAGCACAGAATAATCATAACTGACCAAATCCACATGTTCAGCTACAGAAACTGTAGTTTTATGTATCATAATGTTTAAGTAGTTTTTCAGCAGAGTGTGTAAATGATTGTATAATGGAAGTCATGCCTGTCTATCCATCTACTGGCCAAACTATGTGTCTAATGATCACATATGAATAAAATCTGGTATTTGGAGTCTGCACCAAAGTTAATTTTGGTTTGTATCAGTAAGCATAAACCACACATGTGAATTTTATCAAGTACTACTGATTTTGTGAATTTTACATATAACTGGATTCCATAAGATCTGTAGCTTTCTTTTTCAGCATTTTTCAATGTGGTAAGTATTTTAAAAAATATTAGATCATATTTCTGAAAAACATTGGATTCATTCTGTTTTTCAGTTGTAACTTATTCTGATACTTTTTTTGTTGAAAATATGCTAGCGAATGCAGTTAATATGTTTGTGTGTGTGGTATCAGTTCATATGAATAGTCATAGAATACAGTATTTAAAATATGAACAAAGCAGTTCAACCTCTTTCATGGGGATGTGTGGTTTAAGTAAGACTACATTTTATTATGGTGACAGCAACAAATTAACACAAGTCAATGAGTGAAGTATATAAAATTACATTTGGAAAGTATATGTGCTCCAAATTCGAGTATAACTTTCATTCTTGTTACCCGTGCACATACATGGTGAATTTAGATAACAGGTACTTCACATAAAAATTTAGGAAACGATGGGCTCACTGACACCATGTTTGATTCAGGAACTAGTTACACTTTATAAAGTGTATGGAGACCCTGATTATGTTTATCATTGCTAACCACTACAGTTACAATATTGGTGATGTTCTTTGTAGAAACCATGTCAACAATCTTGAAAAAATATACTGATAAACTGACCCTGTCAGAGTGGATATGGCACATTATGCAACAATTAAAACAATGTCTCTTGGGACCAGGAGCAGTTCTTGAGTGGTGGTATTGAAGTTTTCTCATTGAGTGCTCTGATGAGGTGATCACATGAACCATGGCTCAGCAGAGGTAGGGAAGGGAGACCTAGCATTTTTGAGGAAGAGGAAGGAATGGATCTGGTTGTCAAGCTCTCACAAGATTTTGTACCTCGGTAAGAAGTGGGCTGTTGCTGGGTTGCCTGCTGTTTCCCAGTGGTGGTGTTCGTTGGCAGTTGCAGTGAAGAAGTGAGTGAATTAGTCAGCAGTGTCAGGCTGTCATTGCTAGATGTGCTGCCAGTTTCCTGAACAGGGAGTGGATATTGTGGCCTCTCAGATACGTTGCTCACAGACATTTGGGTTTCATTTGGCCTGTTACAGGGGAGCAGATCCACTCTGTCACCACAGGATACTGTTTGTGGCATTTCAGCACTGATTGTTGCACAGGATGGTTTGTTCTTGCAGCCATGGTAGTAATGACACCCTGGGGCAGAGAGACGTCGTCTAGGGCGGAACCCTTTGCTACCTGCCACACCCCAGTAACGCATAGGCGTAAGTGACTTGCGACAAGGTGATAAGGGCTGTACGTAAGAAAGAGTAGGTGGTGGAGAATGAGATATAGGGAATTGTGCATTTTCATTTTTTTCCCAGGGACGTCTTTGCCTGCATAGATTTTTAACTTTATCGAAACCATCATCTTCACTGTCAGTTGAGAAACCCTCAACCTCATCTTCTGTGTCCAATTCTTGCCCCTCATCTAGGAACACTGAATCAGAGCCTACAGAATGAATATCATCAAAGTCTGGATAGTCTGTAAGGGAACCACCGACACTACTAATAGATGCAAGAGGAGCGGCCCTCACGGGAACTTTCAGACTGGATGTTGCTGACTCTGCTATTGAACCTCGAGAGGGGGGTTTGAGTTCGGACCGTACGAACTCCACCGGTTGGTCATACAGAGTTCTTTCACTTCCACAGGGCGACACTTCTGGTGTTGGCTGGATCACCTGAATGTCTATTGGATAATAAAAATCCCAGGGTTCTTCAGCCATGGTGGCGTTATGGTCGATATTACGAGATTTATGCACAAACGGAGGAGGAGCTGGAATACCCAATTCGACTGCTGAACCTCGTCGCTCTAAGTAGGACGTATCGGAGCTTGAGCAGGTAATGGAACTGAGTCTACGCGCGTCCGGACCCGGTGGAACCGTCAGAAACTGATGATAGCAGCAGGGACTCACCAGCACGGAATCCTCCTCCTCCTCCTCGACGTCGTCGTATGCTCGGTCTCTTATCGAAAAGAGAGGCACCGGAGAAATGCTCCTGTTCTCATCGTCCCGTGTGTGGAACCTGAGCGCAGAACCGGGAAGACTCTTGCCTCTTTGATAATAGTAAGAGGAGGGAGGTTCTAGCGTCGAGTACCCCGCAATGGAGCAGGAGCGACGACCACCTCGCGTTATAACCACAGCCGGAGCACTCATGTTGCCAAGCGATCGGCGTGGGCCGCGCGCGCACAGTGCTGCTTGCTTCATTTGCTCTTCCTCGTCCTGAATGGCGACTGCAGCAGCTGCAGCATTTAGGTGCTCATCACTAAGAGTCTTTGCCTTACACTTGCTCTTGTACACAATAAGCAGCACCATTAGACTAAAGAATCCTCCCAGGGTAGCGGCAATCCGAACTCCCGTCATTACGTCGTATGTGCTGTAGAACTCAAGCCTCGTCTGCTCCCGCGAGTTGATGACGGTCGGTGGCTCGGACGCCGAGCCGTTACTTCCGCTGCTGCCCGCATCACGCTGGTTGATGGCATCCATCCTGCTTGGGCTCTGTAGAACAAGCACACAACTGTATTACGCGTCTGTGTCGTAGTAGGGGACCAGTCAGAGAGTATAAGCGAAACTGTGGTAAGGACGTATATTTTTATTTAAAATTCCGACATTCTGGTAATGTATGTTAGCTGGGATATCAATAGGGCAACCATGAAGTACGATCTCCACCGATAGACATAATACTTTAGAATAGAAGTAAAAGATACTCGTCGCTATAATAAAAAAAAACAGGTCTGGGGCGGGGGTTAGGACCCACATATTTACACAAAATTGTGAGTTGAATTACAATACTTTACACATTTATTTTGCTTTCCTGAATTACTTTCGTGGTAATAGTAGTCTCTGCGTCAGTTCCTGCGCGTTTGTTTAATTACACATTATGAATTCTGTCAATCCGAACTGCTCTTCCCACTTGTCTGCACACTGTTACTGTTTGCAGACTACATAATAAGTAAGTTGGAAATGTCCATGGAGTATAACAATTAGGAAGTGCTCTATCTCTTGGTGTACCAGTATTTTAAATGTGTAATTCCAAGAGAAACAGTAACTCTACACAGATGAGATTTATTCCAGAGCATTGCATATTTTAAAACACATACAAGTTACTCCATTTTTCGGCTAACATTTTTAGCCTTCTTCATGGAGTACACACAACTGCAATGTTTAGTTAAGAATATGAAACATTGTCGAAGATTAAGGTAAATGTGTATATTCAATAAATATCTGTTTATTACTCATTGCACATACGATGTATAATATTAAGTGAAAATATGTTTTAAATGTATCTTTCCACTTTTTACACAACACATGCTGTTATATTTCTCGGTATCATAGCAACAGTTGCACAGTCGCATGCGAATTGCTCTCCATGTTTTAACAACATTACTAGCGAGTATGTGACCGCCTCTGTGGTCTAGTGGTCAGAGTTTCTGGCTACAGATACAGAAGTCCCGGGTTCGATCCCCGGCGCTACCGGATTTTCTGAGTAGTAGTGGGTCTGGAACGGGGTCCACTCAGCCTCGTGAGGTCAATTGAGGAGCTACTTGAATGAAAAAAGTAGCGGCTCCAGG
>Ga0131853_10007466_pt1 | contig 19806 bp, 17 predicted proteins | sample TergutLab28metaG_FD_92764 | JGI IMG/M metagenome (GOLD analysis project Ga0131853, IMG submission 92764) | Labiotermes labralis P1 segment gut microbial communities from Petit-Saut dam, French Guiana - Lab288 P1 (version 2) (version 2) | ecosystem: Host-associated > Arthropoda: Insects >... | reverse complement strand
TATGGCCAAAGGGTTATGGGGCGGATTAGCCCGGCGCGTATACCCTCTTCCCGCAGTTCGTCTATCGCGTTAACAACTATCCGGGAAGGCGCGCCATATGCAACAATGGCCACGGTATCCCCGTCTTTTACAGTATTTTCAACCATTACTTCATTTTCTGCGATTTCATCGTAGACTTTAAACCGGTCTAAATTCATAGCCTCCAGCACTTCGCCAAAAAGGCTTAGGGAGGTGATTGTATTCCTTTGGCGTTTATCGGCGTTTCCGTTAGTGGCCCAGGGTTTTTCAATTTTAAGCTGTGGGTGCTTCTTCATTTCTACAGGTTCCATCATCTGGCCAAGCATCCCGTCTATAAGCACCATAACCGGGGTGCGGTATTTATCAGAAATATCAAAGGAATGGAAAACCAAGTCCCAGCACTCCTGCACGGTGCTTGGGGCATATACGGGGGTGTAGTAGTCCCCATTGCCGCCGCCGCGGGTGGCTTGGAAATAATCGCTTTGGCCGGGAAGGATACCACCAAGACCGGGGCCGCAACGGGCCACATTTACAATTACGCAAGGCAAGTTTGCCCCGCACAAGTAGGATATACCCTCCTGCTTAAGGGCCATCCCTGGGGATGAAGAAGTAGTCATGGTACGGGCCCCGGCAGCCGCTGCCCCATACACCATGTTTATTGCCCCTACTTCCGACTCTGCCTGTATAAACACCCCGCCAGCCTTTTCCATATGGGCAGACATATACTCTGGTATTTCATTTTGCGGGGTTATTGGGTAGCCAAAGAAAGCCTTGCAACCTGCCTGGATTGCCGCTTCAGATATAGCTTCATTACCTTTCATTAGGACCTTCATAACACTAGCCCCTTTCTACAGTTATTACGGAATCTGGGCATATTTTTGCGCATATTGCACAAGCAGTGCAGCTTGGCATATCTGTGCATGATATTGGGTTGTAGCCCTTTGGGTTTACCTTTGCCTTGTCCAATATAAGAATTTTTTTGGGGCAGGCGTCTACACATAGCTGACAGCCCTTGCATAGGGTTTCATTGAAAATTACTTTATTCACGGCTACCTCCTAGTTAAGATGCTTTTAATGTCACGCACGGCTTTGATGCGGTCTTCGGCCATTTTGTCCGCTGTTTCGAAAGTTAGCTGGCCTGTTTCGTCTGAGATTCGTAAGATATCACGCATACGGCGGTAAATACGGTCTATATCTCTTAGGGAGGCTTCTTTGTTGTAGCCCCCTTCTGCCAGCTCGTAAGACACATTTATTACGCCGCCGGCATTGGCCAGGAAGTCTGGGGCATAGCATATACCCCGGGCTTGCAGGGCTTTGCCATGGGCTTGAGCGTCTTTTAGCTGATTATTTGCGCCGCCGCACACAATTTTGCATTTTAGAATGGGGATGGTATCGCAGTTGATGGTAGCGCCTAGGGCACATGGGGCATAAATATCGCAGTCAACACTATATATTTCGTCTACGCCTACTACTTTTGCGCCAAATTTTTCAACGCATTTTTGTATACGCTCTTCGCTAACATCTGAGATTATAATGTTTGCGCCATCCCTATGGAGTTGCTCGCATAAGTAGTAGCCAACATTGCCTACCCCTTGAACGGCTACGGTTTTGCCTTCTATGCCGCTGCCGCTATATACATGCTTTACACAAGCCAGCATAGATTTATATACACCCAATGCTGTAAATGGTGACGGATCACCAGAGCGGCCTGGCAGGCCTACAACATTACTTGTTTCCATGTTTACATACACCATGTCCTGGGTTGATGTACCCACATCCTCGGCAGTAATATAACGGCCGCTAAGCCCTTCTATAAAGCGGCCAAAAGCCCGCCAAAAAGCTTCCCTGCGGATGGGGTCTTTGCGCAAAACAGAGGCATCGCCAATTATTACGCTTTTGCCCCCACCTAGGGGCAGCCCCGCAAGGGCACTTTTATAGGTCATGCCGCGGGCCAGGCGCAATACATCAACTACTGCCTCTTCTTCGGTATTATAGTTCCAAAAACGGGTCCCCCCAAGAGAAGGGCCTAGTACAGTGTTGTGGATACAGGTAATAGCTTTAAGGCCCGTACCCCTATCTTGGAAGAAGCATAGCTGCTCGTAATTATGCTCCTCCATTAGTTTAAATTGGTTCATTATTTATCCTCCTTGTAGTATTCGAACTGGTTTGTTTTTGCGTTTTGCATAATTTAGCGGCAAACATATTACTTGTGCATATTTACATTTCTAATAACCTGTATACGAAATTGCAGGTCTCTAGCACTTCATGCTTACTATTATTAAAGGCTTCCTGGGTAGGGAAGTATTCTTCCATTGTCCATGATTGGCATAGTGCTGCGTCTATATACATGCTTTTTAGTACATCGGCTTCCCCTACCCCTATTATTGGGGCCATGATGGACACCATGTTTTTTATCTTTTCTGGCTTGCATGGGATTTCGTTTATTAGAAAGCGGGCTGTTTCCATTATTGGGTCATCGGTTACACCTTTTGGGTCTATGATGGTATAGCCTCCCAGGGGGTTAAGCAGCAGGTTTTCTTGATGCATGTCGCCATGCAGCAAAGCGCTTCGGTTATATTTCTCTTTAAGCCTGGCATAAATCCGCAGCCCTTCGTTTAAATAAAAAATGATATCGTCCATACCGCTCATGGGAGTTAGTTTTTTGTGGATACCCTCCAGCCATGTTTTATATGTTGGGTATTGGCCTTGACTGCACTTGATAAAGGGCAGGTCTTTTATGCGCCTACCCATAAGCTGGGCCCGCTGCTTATAATCTTCAACTGCCCACATTTGCGTGCCTGGGGTGATGCGCTCCAGCAACAGTACATTGTCGGCCATGTTGTAGTCCCATAATTTCACATAACCCATACCATCATATGCCCGTATACAATTTATTTCCGTGGCTACCTCTGGCCCAGGGATGCATATCTTAAGCACACATTGGCCATATTGGGCAGACTCACATGAGAACAGCATATTTATTGTGTTTGTAGGCATGTAAGATAAATTTGAAAGCTGCCATTTACTAATGTATTTATTAATAATTGCCTCGGCATTGGTAAGAAAAATATCAGCTTTGCTTCCTAAGTATTTTTCAACACCTGCATGGGCTTGGGCCTTCACTTCAGCCGTGAACTTATACATGGGGTCACTCTCCGTGAAGATAATTAACGTTAGTATCCATGATATACGGTGGGTAATTTTGCAAAGCCAAACCCAGTATATATAAGGGCTGGAGCGCTTTTACCAAAAACGACATCGCCCTACTTTTATTTATATACCTTTGCCTCTTCTTCCCCGCGCAGCACCCTATATGCCCCAAGGGCCAAGGCCAGCAGTTCATGCTCCCCAGGGTATGCCCGCACTTCCGCAATAAAAGCTACCCGCTTAGTAATCTCACCCACCAAATACCCCCAGCGGGCCAGCCCGCCGGTAAGCAAAATAGCGTCCACCTTTCCGCAAACCGCCGTGGACATAGCCGCAATTTCCTTAGAAATTTGGTATATCATTGCGTCAATTACAAGCTGGGCTTCTGGGTCTGTTTTGGCTTTTTCTTCAATCTCCATCATGTTGTTGCTGCCAAAATAGGCCACCATACCGCCCTTGCCGGTGATAGCAGCCTTCATTTCCTGCCTTGTATACTTGCCAGAGAAGCACAGGTCAACCAAGTCCCCAACCGGCAGCGAGCCGCTGCGCTCTGGGCTAAAAGGCCCGTCTCCATCCAGGGCATTGTTGGCGTCAATTACACGGCCATTGGAGTGTATACCAATGGATATGCCGCCCCCCATATGCGCCACAATTACGTTGACATTAAAATAGCCCTTGCCCGTGTCATTACAATACTCCCGGGCAATGGCTTTCTGGTTTAGTGCGTGAAATATAGAGCGGCGCTTTAATAATGGGTTCCCGCTTATGCGGGAAATATCGTCAAATTCATCAACAACCACAGGGTCTACAATAAAAGCTGGCTTGCCTACATGCTTTGCAATCTCGTGCGCAATAAGGCCGCCAAGGTTGGAGGCGTGTAAGCCTTGTACGCCACTGCGCAGGTCTTGTAGCATGGCTTCATTGACGGTGTATGTGCCGCCAGACAGTGGTTTAACCAGGCCTCCCATACCTACAACAGCATCCATTTCTTCCAGCGGAATGCCAGATTCCTGGACATGGTCCATAATAATCTGCTTACGGAAATCATATTGGTCTGTGATTTTTTCGTAGGGGGAAAGGTCTGCGGTACTATGCCTTATGGTCTTGTCTAAAATGGGGGTTGTGTCTTCAAAGATGGCAACTTTTGTTGATGTGGATCCTGGGTTTACTATTAACAGCTTCATCTGTATCAGTCCTTGGGATAAAGTTATGATAAAACGCCAAGCGCAATGGAGATAAGTTTACTTTCTGCCGAATCTGCCCTGGAAGTCATGATTATTGGGCGTTTTGCGCCCAGCACCACGCCGCCTACTTTGGCACCGCCTAAGAAAGCAAGGGCTTTATATAGAATATTCCCGGCTTCTATGTCCGGGCACACTAAAATATCAGCATTGCCGCCGACAGGGCTTTCTATGCCTTTAATCTTTACAGATTCTGGGCAGATAGCGTTATCCAGTGCTAGGGGGCCTGCTAATATATATTTATTATCTATTGGGGAATGTGCGGCTTTGTGATTAGCTACCAGTTCTACTGCCTCTAGTGTTACTGGCATCTTGGTGTCTGCTTTTTCCTTTGCTGCCAGCAGTGCTACTTTGGGTGTTTCTATCCCTAGTGACAAAACCGCCTCTACAGCGTTGTGGATAATTTCTTTTTTTGTTGCTATGTCTGGGGAAATGTTTATTGCAGCGTCTGTAACGAACAGCAATTTGTGATATGTTTGCAATTCAAAAACCGCAAGGTGGCTTAGTTTTCGGCCTGTGCGCATTCCGGCCTCTTTATCAAGCACTGCTTTCATGAGGGTGGATGTTTCCACATGCCCTTTCATAAGGGCCCTTGCTTTGCCCGAGGCCACGAATTGGACAGCAATTTTGCAGGCAGCTTCGGCATCCGGTTCATCTACAATTATACAGCCAGAGACATCTACCTTAGAAGACTCCGCAATATTGCGGATTTTTTTTATGTCACCAACAAGTATAAAGCTGGCAATGTCCCGGGCAGATTCTATTGCCGATAAAACATTGGCATCGTCTGCACAGGCAATACACACTGTAGGCTTTGTGCCTTGGGATGTTTTATTGTACAAATCTAATAAATGTGTTATGCCAACACCTCCTTCTTTATGCTGATTTTACCATAGTTGCGGAAAAATGCAAAACATGTTGTATAGTCATTTAACCATTGACCATTGACCACTGGCCATATGTTGAGTGATTTAACATTACACGGTAGAATATAAAGGATTACATTTAAAAGGAGCCTTGCAAAATGATTTATTCATTCGATATCACCCCTCACCTGCATAGCACAAAAGCAGACGAACTTTTCGCTAAAGCCCGCGAGCTTAAATTGGAAGACAGGACAAGAGTAAGAAGCTTTAGGGTAAAAAGATTTTTTAGATGCATAATACTAGGCGCAATTGGCGCGGTGATAGGCTTTTTTATAGTACGTTCAATAGACTTTATAGACGCGATACAAATGGAAGGGCCAACGCCTTTGGCCATTGTTTTTGCAGTTTTTGGCTGTATACTTGGCTTGGCTTTGGCGGGAAGAAACCAAAAAAAGCCCAGACAGGCCTATCCGCCATTTTACTATAACAAAATACTAGGCTGGATAGTTGGCCTCATGGGCGCAAGAAATTTCAAGATTGGGCATGCAACCAGCGACCAGCACGAGTCATATAATGGCACAGGCCTAGGGGATACAACCGGCGGCGCACTAACAAGGATTACGCTGGGCTACAGCTATAAAATTGGCAATACTCCTATATTCGCATATGATATTGAAAGACGAAACCGTAATCAAATCATGTTCACAGGCTATGTATACGAGGTTCCTCTAGATAATCCACTGGATTTTACTGTAAGAATCAATACATCCCGGCATTGGCAAAAACTAAAAAGTGCCGCAGCCGCAATAAGAAACGACCAACGCCGTTACGAATTTGAATCTGCGGAGATGGCACAACAATTTACATGCATAGTAGAAGCGTCCAACAAAAAAATGCGCAACACAGTCACTGAGGAGCTGCAAGCCCGCCGTGACAGAAATCTCTTGAACCTACCCATGCGCAGCCAGCAAGTCACATCTATAGACGAGGCCATAATAAGAAAAAGTATGACAAGATTTGCTTCATCAGATGACCTAGATGCAGCGCTGCAACTCACCAGCGAAATAATCACCCCCCAAATGGAAGAATTTCTGATGCACATACGCAAAAAATACGGCCCATATACTATGCTGATAAGCGATAAACTCTACATCCAATTACAAAGTCAAATCTACACCGGCAAAACACCGTTTTTCACAAGCAGCCCCTTTGGGGTGCTGTTTCGCCCTAGAAACAACAGCAATAAAGATATCTCTTCCAAAAGCCTGCAAAAGGCAAGCGATGTATTAAATCTAGGCATACTGCTAGATGATGCGTTTAACAATACGCATTAATCATCTTCTCAAAAGCCACTTCAAACCGCAGATTATCTTCCTTAGTACGCTTAGCTGGCCCTTTTGTCCTTCCTCCACTCTTGCGCACTTTTTGCCCAATATGCCGCTCCATTAGCAGGCGGTCAATATTATCATTGGTATATACAAGCCCATTTTGGTTAATAACTTTTGCACCTTTGCCAAGTGCCATTGCTGCAAGGCCATAATCTTGTGTAACCACTACATCAACGCTGGAAAGCATCCCCATTAGGGCATAGTCTACACTATCGGCTTGGGTATCTACAGTGATTACTGTGCTATAGCCGTCGCTTAACCTATGTGATGTGTCAATCACCATTGTTACGGGTATATTATGCCTTTTTGCAAGGCGCACAATTATATCCTTTACCGGGCAGGCATCTGCATCAACTAAGATTTTCATGGTTTTAAAATATAAACTCAAGGGCAACTAAGCTTACCGCCATAACTGCCATGCCAGTAAACAACCATTTCATTACCACATGGTGCTTACCAAACTTTTGAGCAGCAGGTAGCAATTGATGTATTGCCACATATACCATAATCCCGGCAACAGCAGCAAAAGCAATGCCAAAAACAGCTTCCATTTCGTCAAAAATATTACGCATTAAAAACCATGCAATAAGCGCACCAATAACTTGTACATACCCTGTACCAAAAGCAAATAAAAACGCCTTAAGCTTGCTTCCTGTTGAATAATATATTGGGGCCGCTGTTGCTATGCCTTCTGGAATATTATGCAAAATTATTGCAAGTGCTATGGCCACCCCTAAAGCAGGGTCATGCAAGGCTGCAATGAAGACAATTATCCCTTCAGGCAGGTTATGTATCGCGATTGCGATGGCCGCCATAACCCCTGTCCGCTTAAGTTCTTTTTTATCTTTCTGTAAAATAGCGTCATTATTATCAGGAGATTCCCCAAGTTCTTCTATTTCATCATTATGGGGAATAAATTTGTCAATGAGTGCTACAATCAGTATGCCTGCAAAAAACGCTACTGTAGCAACCAAGTACCCTACCCCATTGCCGATAGCGTACTCTAGGTCTTCAAATGCTTCTAATAATATTTCACCAAAGGAAATATAAAGCATAACCCCTGCAGAAAAACTAAGGCAGACCGATAAAAATTTCTTACTTGCTTTTTTAGAAAGCAAAATGGCAAGGCCGCCTACACCTGTGGCAGAACCTGCAATGATTGTGAGTAAAAAAGCGAAAGTTACATCATTCATAAAACACCTCTCAACATTTGTTTATACTAATCTCGAAACAACACATCGCGAAAAACGGCTTAAAGCCGCCGATTTGACCCTCGGTTGTCGATGTGATTTTCTGAGATTTGCATTAGTTAGTCTGCGCTAACCACAATAAAGTTAGCATAGACTAACCACATTGTCAAGAACTTATATTTTTACCCACAACGCAGGCCTGACCCCGCCCCGCCCTATACAAACCCGGTCACCATTGGAAGGGATGTTTCCGGTTGTACTTACATAAGCAACAGTACAGTCACTATAACCAGGTGACCGCACCCACCAAAGAGATGCAAGGCCGTTGTACTTTGCTATCCTGCTGCTGTCGTGCTCATTGGAAAGTATCCAGCCATTATCATCACTTACCCACTTACCATCGTCATATTTCTTCCGCCGTTCGTTTTCATAATCCCCGCTATTGCCAAAGTATTTATCAACTTCTTCCAGGCTTAATATAAAAATTTTATCCAGCGTGTCATTACCGCCTTCTATGCCATACCATTTGTTGCTGGAGTTGGTAAGCCTGGTGTCGAGTATTTTTTCCATGTCAGATTGGCTAAAAAGGTTTAGGAAATCATTATTAAGGTAATGGCGCAGTGTACTTTCTTCCCATGATACACCGGCATAACATGGGTGATATGCTCTTTGCTCTAATATATCCTCACTAATTAGCAAAGCCTTGCCCTCTTCTACAGCAAGTACACACCAATCATAATCACCAAATGTTATTGTACCGCCTACTTGCGGCAGAAAAACTTCTCCCAGGGTCTCTTCGTAATCATTTGGGGAGGTATAACCAAGCAATTCTGCAACAGATTCTATTACCATTTTCGCAACACCGGCATCAATAAAATATAACTTATGAAGTTCCTTTGACAGGCTGCTTACATCTGTAGACATGTTACGTGATGCTGAATTCTTTATGCGGGAATATGCATCCATCCTGCCAATTGTGATATTTACCAAAAAATGTATTGGGGTTTGGAATGTATTTTGAAGCCTTTTGTTAAATATATCTGGGTTTGCAATTGCTTCTTCCCCAAAATCCCGTTGATAATCTTGCAATACTTGCCTTATTTCATTTCTCATATGTGCACCCCTTAATAATCCCTCATGCGCTTCCAAACATCCAAAATCATTTGATACCGGTGGGGTGGTATTCCCCTAAATGGCAGGTTGCTTGTACAAAAAATATAACCGCCTCCTGGTTTTGCATGGGTTAAGCAGTATTCTGCACTGGCAGTAACTTCTTCATCTGTGCCGGATTGCAGCGCTGCGCAATGCACATTGCCGCAAAGGGCTACTTTGTGCCCTACCCTTGCTTTTACTTCTTTAATATCCACACCGGCCATTGGGTCAAGGGAGTGCAGGGCATGGGGTTTGCAATCCACAATTTGGTCTAAGATGGGCATAATATTTCCGTCACTATGCTTAATTGCGTACATTCCAGCTTTTTTGCATTCTTCTATAATCTTGGCAAGGTAAGGCTGGATGAACTCACCAAACATTTCTGTAGATAAAAACGGGCCAAAATTGTCGCAATAATCTGAACAGAGGAAAGCCACCTCTACCCCTGCTTCAGCCAGATTTTTTATACGCTCAATTGATGTGTTCATACGCTGCTGTGCTTCTTCATGCAGGCCCTTTGGGTCGTTTTCTATGCGGTACGCAAAGGCTTTAATGCCGCTTCTGTTGGAGATGGCAAAAGTACCGTCGGCGGTGTAGCCCATTAGCCGCCGCTCACCGGTTAACTCTCGCACTTTTTTAAGCAGGAATCTACGCTCTGGCGAGATTACCGCGCCATCTACATAACCAGCGCCAAAGTGGCCGGGTATGATGCAGTAGTCCAGGGCTTCGAATACTTTTGCAATATCAATGGCAACATCATTTAGTCTGCGTTCTTTATCCCCGTCAGACAGGCGGTTTATTACATCCCGGTGCAAGTCGGATGGGTAAAGGTTTATCCCAAACATTTCTGGGGCTAGGGTAAAGCCTAATTCAAAGGTTGGGACTTGGTCTGGTGTTTGTAGGGTTAGGGCCGCTATTGCTCTTTCCCTTGGGGTCATTGGGGTCATTTTTTTCTCCTTCGTAGTAAGAAAATTAGCGAACACACCCTAGAATGGTATGTCATCGCATTTAACAATATTGGCAAACCCCGTATTAAATTTTCGCACTTTGTGGGTTGCTTCAAAGGATATTGTTACTTCATAGTCTGTCCTTTTTTGTTCTATGGACATTACCTTCCCTACCCCAAGCAGGGGTACTTTAACCATATCACCTACCACATAACTAGGGGGTTCGCCTGAAGATGTAGCTGCTTTTACGGGGCTTGGGCGTTTAAAGCCGCCAATCATTTCATCTTCAAACCTGCGCCCCACCTGTAACTTTACCTTTTCCTCCGGCTTTGGTTTTGACATTTCTGTTTTGCCAAAGCTTCGCCCAACCTGCTGCCGCGGCCTGCCAAACAGGTTTACCGCTTCAATACTTTCTTTAGGCATTTCCCGTAAAAACCGGCTGGGGGGGTTAGAGCTGAATCCGCCATCATAGCGCATCCGCTTTTCTGCGTGGCTTAAATACAGTATTTTCCTTGCCCGGGTAAAACCTACATAGCACAGCCGGCGTTCTTCTTCCAATGCTGTGGGGCTGCCTTCATTTATGGACCGTGATGACGGGAAGATGAATTCCTCCATTCCAACAAGGAAAACTGTGTTAAATTCCAATCCTTTTGCGCTGTGTAGTGTCATCAAAGATATTGCTTCCGTGCCTTCTTGATAGTTGTCAATATCAGCCACAAGGGCTACATCTTCCAGAAAACGCCCTAGGGATGGGTCATCAGATTCTCTTTCAAACTCCCGGGCTTTTGCCATAAGCTCGTCTACGTTCTCCATACGGCTGTCGCCTTCTATTGTGCCGTCGTTTAGGCTTTTGTAATAGCCGGTTTCTGCCAGGATTTTTTCCAAAAGGGCTGTTACTGTGTTGTCCGCAACAAATTCTTCGCAGGAAGCCATGAAGTCAGCAAAATCCTTAAGATTTTTATTTTTTAGGCCTGGGATGTTGTCTGTCTGGGCAAGCGCTTTTGAAAATGGCAGTCCATTTGCACCCCCATAAGCTTGTACCTTGGAAATTGTTGCTGCACCTATCCCCCTGCGTGGTACATTTATTACCCGGGTATATGCCAAGTCGTCTGCCGGGTTATGGATAGCTTTTAGGTAGGCAAGTATGTCTTTAATCTCCATACGTTCGTAAAAGCGTACCCCGCCAAACAGCCTGTAGGGTATCCCTTGCATTACAAGCTGGTCTTCTACTATCCGGGATTGGGCGTTGGTGCGGTATAGTACTGCAAAGTCGCTATAATTTGCGTCGCTGCTGTTTATCATTTCTTTTATAGAATTGGCTACATATGCCCCTTCTTCCCTGTCGCTGGCTGCGTTGAATAATCTTATTGGCACTCCTTGGGCATTTTGGGTCCACAGGGCTTTTTGGGCGCGGGTTTCATTGTTGGCAATTACCCCATTGGCTGCTGACAGTATAGTCTGGGTAGATCGGTAATTTTCCTCAAGCTTTACTGTTTTGGCTTGGGGGTAGTCTTTTTCGAAGCGCAGAATATTTTCTATATCCGCACCGCGCCATCCATAGATACTTTGGTCGTCATCCCCAACTACACATAGGTTGTTGGAAGGGCCAACCAGCAGGCTTACCAGCCTGTATTGGGCATGATTTGTATCCTGATACTCGTCCACCATTACATATTTGAAACGGTTTTGATATTTGCGTCTTATTTCTTCGTGGTGGGTCAGTAACACTACTGTTTGAAAAATAATATCGTCAAAATCTAGGGCATTGCTGGCTTTTAGTTTATTTTGATACCTGTCATAGACTTCGGCAATCATACTGTCTCTGTAATAGCCTGCGGTCTTTTTTTCATATTCTTTTGGGCTTATAAGCTCATTTTTTTGTGTGCTTATTACCGAGGCAACCTGGCGGGGGGGGAAGTCTTTGTCGTTTAATTGCAGCTCTTTTATGCATTCTTTTATAAGGCGCTCGCTGTCCTGGGCATCATATATTGTGAAGCCGCTGCTATAGCCTAGGGCATCAATTTCCCGCCGCAGTATACGGGTGCAGGCAGCGTGGAAGGTGCTAACCCATACCTGCCCGCCCATGGGGGTGATGGAGCTTATGCGCTCCCGCATTTCTTTTGCGGCTTTGTTGGTGAAGGTGATTGCAATTATGTGATATGGGTCAACCCCTTGCTCTATAAGGTGGGCTACCCGGTATGTCAGCACCCTGGTTTTGCCAGAGCCTGCCCCTGCAAATACAAGCAAAGGGCCTTCTGTGTGCAGGACGGCTTCCTTTTGGGCAGGGTTAAGTTTTGATAAATAACTCATTGCTGCCCCCTTTTTTGCCTTATTACAGAGAAAAATAAATCCGCGGATGTGTTAAGTACTTGGGATTCTGGCAAACCGGCTTCTTCTATAAGGGCTTTTGCCTGGCTTACATCCCCTACAAGTGACCAGAAGTGAGCATCAGAGCCGGCAATTACCGGTACTTTATAATCTTTACACAAGGCAATAAGCTGGCGCTGTTTTGCGTCACCGTCATATCTTATTGAGTCTGGGTTAAGAGTTTGGTTATTTATTTCAATTATTGTGCCGGTATTGGCTGCCGCAGCCACAACGGCCTCGATGTCAATGTCAAAATGAAAGTCGCAAGGGTGCCCCAAAATGCTTACAAGGGGGTTTTCCATGGCTTTTATTAGTGTGTTGGTATTTATTGGCTTTGTGTTTGGGGGGCATACCCCTCTATGCAATGAAGCAATTGTAAAGTCCATTTTTCTCAAAAGTCCCTCATGCAAATCTAGATTGCCATCATTGTTGGTTATATTTACTTCCGCACTTTTTAGCACCCTTACACCATGTATATAATCTGGCAGGCAGGATTGGTTGGCAAAGGCATAAAGGTGAGCACCGCCTGGCATTGCGGGGCCATGGTCTGTTATTGCTATGTGGGTAAGGCCAATGCTTGCGGCGTGGACTGCGTTTTCTGATACAGTGCTGTAGGCGTGGCCGCTTGCAATTGTGTGGCAATGTACATCAAGAATAAAATTCATTTATCCGCTCCTTAGCGCTTTACGGAAGTGTGAAAACACTTACCTCCTCTGTCGCCAATTCCGCGTAGAAGCGTTCGCGTAATTGGCTCGTCGTCGGCATGTGTTTTCGCACTTCCGTATATGTTATTATATATTATAGCTTGTAAGCCTCTAGCTTTTAAGCGCACATAATATCGTTTACACACAGAGGGTGACATAATGGCAAAAGGCCCATCAAAATTGGAGCAAATTCTTGAAATACTGGACAGGCTATACCCTTGGGATGGTAGGTGTTTTCTTGATTATAAAACCCCATGGCAGCTTCTATTTGCTACAATACTTAGTGCCCAATGCACAGATGACCGTGTAAACATTGTAACAGCTGATTTATTTAAGAAATACCCAACGTTAGAGTCCTATGCCAGTGCAGAAATATCTGATTTGGAAAAAATGGTACACTCGACGGGGTTTTACCGCGCCAAAGCGCGCCACTTACAAGACAGTGCGGTTAAACTTTTACATGAGCATAGCGGCGAAGTGCCGTCAGACATAGAGGCCCTTACAGCCTTAAGCGGAGTGGGCCGCAAAACAGCCAATGTAGTAAGAAGCCATATTTTTGATATCCCAAGCATAGTGGTAGATACCCATGTAAAACGGGTAACTCACCGGCTGGGCCTTACAAAGCACACAGACCCAACAAAAGTAGAATTTGACCTTATGAAAAAGCTGCCAAAAACCCACTGGATACGCTATAACCAGCAAGTAATCAGCCATGGGCGAAAAATATGTATGGCCCGCAGCCCCAATTGCGAAGGGTGTGAGCTACAGGGTTTATGCAAAAATAAAATAATTTAAAGGAGATATTATGAACTTCAGGAACGAGCTAATCAATGAAATATGTAAAGAGAATGGTATAAATGTAGAATATCTATCCCAAAAATACATCCTGCGCCTAACCAAAGACAGCACAACCAGGCATATTTTCGGCCCATACTGGGACATTAATAACGCAGCGGCAGACCGGCTGGCCTGTGACAAATGCGGTTGTTACACAATATTAAACAACTGCCGCGTCCCTGCCATCGAGCATAAAATGTTCTTTAACCCGCTGCAGCGGGCATACCTGCTGGCAGAAGAAGGCACAATGCAAAACGCCCTGGCATTTTTTGAGGCCAACAACCAGCAAGTAGTTGTAAAGCCAAACCAGGGCGCACAAGGCAAGGATGTATTTTATTGTGATTCGCCACTGGCACTGGAGCAGGCAATCCAAACCATTTTTACAACAGACCCAGATGTGGCCCTATGCCCATATCATGAAATATATACAGAATACCGGGTTTTTTATTTAAATGGCCGTACACATTATTATTATGGCAAAACCAAAGGCGATAACTGGAAGCACAACCTATCCCAAGGGGCAAAGGCTTTTGAAGTCAGCAATAATGACTTGCGGGATAAGCTTGCCAAGCTGGCTATCCAGGCAGCAAAGGCTATTGACATAAACTTTGCCACCATTGACATAGCCTCACTTGAAAACAATGAGCTGGCTATAATGGAAATAAACGCCGGTGTCCAGGCCCAGCACCTGCTAGAGCAGCTGCCCCATAGGCATAAGACGATTAAGGCAATTTATGCTGAGGCTATATGCAGTATGTTTGGATAAAACCCGCTAAATCACATGCCCTTCCCCCCCCAAAACCGAAGCAATAACCCCAATACCCTCTGCGATCTTATCATCAGCAACCGCCGCAAAGCTGATCATAAAGCCATTTTCCTTGGCTGTGGAGTACAACCACCCTGGGGACACAACAACCTGCCGCTGTAAAATGCTTGCGCTATAATCATCATCACTTTGGCTGGTGTGCGGTGTAACCCATAGGCTAAGCCCCCCGCCTGGCAATTTAAAGTCTGCCAGGTGGCCAAGGTAGGTGTTTACTGCCGCCACAATTTTATTATACCTGCGCCCATATATAGAGCGCATATTGGCAACATGCAATTCATATGCACCGCTGCGCAGGAATAAATCCAGCCCACGCTGTATATACCCAGACGCTGTAATGTCATCACCAACGGCAATTGCCCCCTTGGGGCACACCATAAACCCCATACGAAGGCCCGGCACAAGTGTTTTAGAAAAGCTTTTTATATAAAACACCTTGCCACTGGTATCAAGGGCCTTAAGTGGGGTTCTTTTTATTCCATCATAATAAAAATCGCTGTATTGGTCTTCTTCTATTATATAAGTGTCAGCATTCTTTACCAGCTCCAGCAGGCGGTGCTGTTTTTCTATTGAATAGGATATTCCTGTTGGGGTTTGGAAATGGGGCGTTACATATATAAGCTTTGGCTTATGTTTTTTTATCAACGTCTCCAAGGCTTCCATGTCTGGGCCGTCTTGGGTTAGAGGTATATCTATAACCTGGGCACGTTTTGACAAAAAGGCCGCAACAGCCCTTTGTGAAGTTAGTTTTTCTGCCAGCACTATGTCCCCTGGCTCAATAAAGGCATCTGTCAGGTATTTAAGCCCCTGTTGCGCATCGGGTATAACTTGCATACAGTCAGGTTCGGTTTTTACGCCATAGCTATTAAGCAATTGGCATAGACTTTCCCGCAGGGGTTTATATCCCTGGTTATCATGGCAGTCAAAGGCATTGCCCCCATCCCTGTCCAGCACAGCATCAAAAGCCCTTCTAAAGGCTGTTACAGGGAAGAGCTTCATATCTGTTGACGTATCCGCAAAGTTGATAAAACCAGCTTCAACTTTTGGGGGGCTGGGTGCTTCCACAACAAGTTCTGGCTGGGCTATGAATGTACCGCTTCCTACGATGGTATATACAGCAGCTTCCCGCTCAAGATTTTTGTATGCGCTTACTATGGTTGTGTTATTCACATCCAAAGTCCGGGCCATTTGGCGTATAGAGGGTAGTTTTGTATCGGGTGCAATCTTGCCCTGTGCCACTGCTTCTTTTATGGCATCGCTTAATTGGCGGTACAAGGGGATGTCACTGTTTTTGTCCAGGGAAATATGGGGGATATGCATAATTATTGTGCCTCCGTTTCCAACTGGTTAGTATCTTGGTTATCTGCTTGGACTTCTGCGTAAAAAATCTGGTTCACAATATCCGGCACCCGCTGGGCATCTGGCAAAAACCATGATATGCCGCCAAGGTAAGCCCCGCGCCCAGGCATGACAAAGGTTGTAATACTATCCCCGCTCATGTTTCCGATATACCTTATATAGCGTATCACATCCAGCCCAATGTTGGAGCGGACATCGTTTAGCACAATGTTAATCATGGTCATTGGTTCGTTCATTATGGCATCCCTGGTTAAAACCTGGCTTATCAGGGCCGTCATAAAATCAATTTGAGATTCGTTCCTGGCCAAATCCCCGGTTGGGAAATTTCTAAAGCGTACAAACTGCTCTGCAGCTGCGCCGTCAAGGCGCTGGTGGCCTGGGAATAGGTTTATAAATAATTCTTGATCATTTGGGTTATAAATCATGGGAACAGGCACATCAAAATACACACCGCCTATAGCGTCAACTATACGCCTAAAGGCTGCCAGGGTTACCTCTACATAGTAATCAAACTCTACCCCCAGCATTTCACCAAGCTGTTGTTTTAAATAATATGTGCCATTGCGGCCGCCATGGTTTCTTACTGCATTTATTTTCATTGTGGAGGGGGGCCTTAGGCCTTCAGCCTGCATCTGCTCTAGCCTGTGGCTGGGCAGGCGGGTATACATATCACGGGGCACAGCCATAAGCTTTATGTCCCCTGTATCACGGTAGAAGCAACCAACCATTATTGCGTCGGCAAGATTCCGGTCATCCAGGCCTATTAGTAAAAAATTGGTTCTTGCAGGGGGGCGGAGGAATCCGCCTTCATCAGGTTCATAAACTTCATCGTCCTCATCTGGCAAAAGCGATGTATCTTCTTCAATGTCATTATAAGGAAGCGCTGCAATAGCAGCTGGGGTTGGGGTGGGAGGTGGAGGCGGCGGGCTGGACCGGCCATCTACCACCAGCATGGTTATTACACCAATGGTTGAAAGAAACAATGTCCCTGCGGTTATAGCACCTGCTATCAGGAGTATTTTTTTTATTTCTTTTTTTATGACAGGTAGTAAATTATCCCAAAAAATATATACCACTCCTTCATGCTGCATCTATACATATATTATTGCATCATTGTCAGTAATTGCAAGGCGTATATAACCACCATCATCTGGTAATGTCAAGTAACCTATTTTACAAAAAAGGCATAGTATACCAATAACAAGGAGGGTATACTATGCCTTTATTAATTCCAAACCGGCCGCCAAATCCATTTTTTAATCAACAGCGCAGGCGTACTTTGCCCGTGATTACAAACCAAGAGAATGAGCAGCCAATGCCAGATGATGACTCTTTGCGGTTATTTCCCTTAGAATCACCTATTGGTAAAACAGGGCGCAAAGCCACACCAGTAGGCCCGCTGCACCATCAGCCACGGCCTAAGCCCCCGCAAATGACAGGCCATGGAAACCCTGGGTTTTCTATGGCCCCGCCTGTTATGCCAAGACCTGGGGCTGCCCAAGCAACAGGGCCTGCGCCAGCCAGCCCGCAGCAATCATCACCAGAGCAAGCCGCACAGCAATTTCGCCGTGTTAACCAAACATTGCCAGATGGGGTAAGGTACGAGCCCCTGGACGATGATACCATGCGGCTCCTTAGAGACAATGGGCATTTGCCTGCCGAACCTGCGCCAGCACCTGCGCCTGTTATAACACCACCGCCTGCAATACCTCCCGTGGCAGCACCGCCTCACATAGTTGAAGAACCACCAAAAACCCACACCAAGGATGATGGTCTGGTTAAAACAATAGAGGGCCTAATCCAAGATGAGCGCAACGCCCATGTGTTTTACAGTAGCCTAGCCGCATCTGTCACCATAGTAAGCATATCCTCTGCCCTTACAGACATAGCCAGGGATTGCCAGCATCATACACAACAACTTACCCAATTATTAGCTAATCATTATGGCAGCAGCTTTGTGCCGGAAGAAGCGGCAATAAACACAGGGATGGAGTTGCAACGTGCTTTGACCCTGGCTTTGGTTGAAGAAAATAAATCGCTACGGGTTTTGACGGAATTGTCGGTAAATAATACTGAATCGGAAAAGGTTATTCAGCGGATTATAAATAAAAAAATCGTCAATTATAATCAGTTGATTAGATTAACGACGATTGATTAGCGATATTTTAAAGTACAATCATAGGCATTCCCCGCTCGCTGCGGTATCCGCCTTGGCCGCCATATGCTAGCCTGTATATATCCCCTGCTTTAAATTCCATGCTTAGCATAGAGGCGGCACTGCCGTGCAATTGATCCATTGCACTGCCGCTGGTGAGTACCGGCAAGCTTGCGCGGCGTGTTATTTCGCCAAGCAATACAGCCGCGCTTCTCTTGAAGCCTAAAACCCTAATATAAGCCGGGCCGCCTGTGCTTTCATAGCTCAATATATCCTCGTGTTTTATCCCAAGGATTATACTAATCACAGCTCTTTGCAGGCGGGTATATGTGTAGCGCTTGGTTTTGACTGCGTCTAAAAGCGCTATAATGCCACAATGCTCCTTTGCAAAATGGCGAAAACGGTTTTCTAATCCTTCGCCTAGGTTTATATCCCCTGTATACAAAAGGTAACGGAATATTTTGTTAAAATCCTCCAGCTGGGGGATTTCTTTTGCTTCTATGGCTTCATGCATAATCTCTAGCACAGGGTTTGGCATAGACATGGCCATTTCTTTAGAAATGCTTTTACTTTTCCATATATCTTTACGGATAGCCGTGGCAGATGGCCCGCCGGTTTTACGGTAGCTTGTGTATGCTTCCATAGGCCAGCCAGTTTGCCAAAGTGCTTTGCAATACTCCATACCAAGCCCATTGTTTGGCTTTGAAAGAAGCCCTTCTGGTACATTTCCAATTACTGCATCAAGGGCTGCACCCCGTGCAGCAGCAAAGGAGAGGCCTTTATCCAACCCATTACGCAAAGCTGTTTTATAGCTATCCGGTTCGTGGGCCAGCACCTGGCCGCATTCTTTTATTAATTCCAACTCCCCAGATTCGCTTCCAAAGCACAGCTTGTCCACAACACCAGTTGCGGCAAGCAGATTTACAGCACCCCGGGCAAAATAATCTGCCCCGGATACTACATATGGGACAGGCAGCTCTATAACAATATCTACCCCGCTATGCAGGGCCATTTGGGTACGCCGCCACTTATCGCAAATTGCAGGCTCACCCCTTTGTACAAAATTACCGCTCATTATGGCTATAATATACTCTCTTTGGGTTAAGCGCTTTGTTTCTTGCAAATGTTCTATGTGGCCTTTGTGTAGGGGATTAAATTCTACAATTATTCCGGCTGCGTTCATTTGATAGCCACCTTTTTTAGTATAACTAATGGGCCACAGAAAAAGCGGAAAAGGCGGACTAACACAGATCTTAAATATTTTATCTGTGTAAATCCTGTCTCTTCCGCCTTTTCTGTGGCCTATTAATTATAAACTTGCGCAACACGTTAGGATAAATGTCATAGCTCAATGACATTGCGAGGACGCCGTCTTATGGTGCTGATGCATATTTATTCTAATTTTACTCTTCCAAATCCATACTTTCTTCTTCCGCAATAATCACTTCAATTTTTGCGGTACTTACTTCATAGGCTGTTTTTTCAAGCACTTCCCCATCATCTTTCCGCTTTTGGTATTGGCGGCTTTGCATACGGCCCCAAAGGCGGATATTGTCCCCTACTGTAAGCCGCCCTGCATATCTGGCATTACGCCCCCATGCAATGCAGGGTA
>Ga0131853_10007465_pt1 | contig 19807 bp, 9 predicted proteins | sample TergutLab28metaG_FD_92764 | JGI IMG/M metagenome (GOLD analysis project Ga0131853, IMG submission 92764) | Labiotermes labralis P1 segment gut microbial communities from Petit-Saut dam, French Guiana - Lab288 P1 (version 2) (version 2) | ecosystem: Host-associated > Arthropoda: Insects >... | reverse complement strand
GGGGGGGGGGGGGGGGAGCTGCCGGGCTGCAGACCCCCAAAAATCGAAATTTGAAAACACGTTTTGTAGACATGATGATATTAAAACTTTTACGTGATTTACCATTTAGCCGAAATCAGGTAATGAAATCGACTGATGACCAGTACTGAGGTGCTGATAAGTTCTTAGCCCGACAAGGAAGGAAACAAGCTAATGTTTCTGTCAGAATGGCGTGAATTTCCTTCGGCGCCTTGCCTTGCAGGGGGGAGGGGAACTTGATAATAGCTCGCGTCTCGATGTTGTTGAAATCGCGAGCGTCCCTGACATGCTTCCTAGTTTATTCCCTTCCTGGTCGGGCTAAGGACTTATAAGCACCCCGGTATATTACGATTTTGAGAAATGACACAAAAGCTTTAGGATGTCTTAGATGAAATTAAGAAAACCAAGATCAGAAATTGTGATTTAAGTTAGGCGATTGAGTCATGGAAGATGTAGTTATATTCGTGAGCATACTGATGCAGTTGCAAAGAGAGTTACGTTACAGTTACACTTACGTCATGAGTTTTATAACATAATTTTCAAAATCTAACACAAAGTATAAACAGCCCCAGGGTTAGAGCCCTCCCACGAATGAAAAATTCTGGTTGCGCACCTGCGCATTGATATCGGGTGTCCAGAAACTCTTTGTGCAGTTTCTTATTAAAACACCGTCCCTTCGAACTGTGAAGGCTCTGGACGTAATGAACTGATTTCGTTCTCGTCAAGAAGCGGACGTATTTTTTTTCCGACACCCGTTATTCAATCCGACAGGCACTACATGCTATGTCATTTTAGGTAAAGCAAGTGAAGCAAACCATACGCCTCCACCTAGTACCGAGGTTAAGAATGAGTGGAACTGGTCGCTTCACTCCCTCATACGCCTTTGTGGTGTGAACGGGAAGAATTCCCGTTTATTTGTACATGATCTAATACACTAACGCGGAACTCTGCTTCCGGTTTTATTGTACTCAAAAGACACATCTAACAGCACTACACGCTGCAGCACTATGGGGATTGTGTTTGGTTAGCCGTCCGTGTCAACGAAATTCTGCAAAAGTCCACGACAGAACCGTGAAGCGAATTAAGGAAATTCCTTCCATCCATCCTACCACCACAACTAAGCACAATATTTCCGAATAAACCTTGCAAGAACCCCGGTAACCAGAAAGAGATGGTGATCACCTCTTTTCAGTTTTAAACTTCGCGCACTTGCCGATAGGAGGAGCGGTATTTCTCGTTCACTGACTTGGATGACTGCATTTTGGGCCGTGTGCTGTCACACGGACGATTACCTGTATAAATGCGAACAGGACAGAAGGCTTTATAAACTTTCTGAAACAAGAGGTACATGAGTGGTGAGCGACAAAATGTCTCATAGTTATACCGACATGCGGTGAAAAAAACACACAACTGCTTATCAAACTATGAACCTACTTTAGCCGGTCCGCGAAGTGCTCAAGGGAACAGACCAACAATTTTAAGTCGCGTTCGCAAAAGTGCTAAAAGCGACTATTAGTTTCGTCACATCTGTCTGTCTGTCCGTCTGTCTGTGTCTGTCTGCCTACCTCCCTGCCCGTCTGTCCATCCGCATGGAACAATTCGGCTCCCATTGGACGAATTTTCATAAAATTTGGTATTAGATTTTTTTTTTTTAAATTTGTCGAGAACTTTCATGTTCCATTACAATCTCACAAGAATAACGGTTACTTTACATGAAGGCCAATGCACATTTATGATAGTACCTGCATGTATGTGGGTCGGGTAGCTCAGTCGGTATAGCGACTGAGCTACAGGCTGGACGGTCCGGGATCGAATCCCGGTGGGGACGAGATTTTCCGCCCGTCAAGACCGACCCTGGGGCCCACCCAGCCTCCTGTAAAATGGGTACCGGGTCTTTCACGGGGGTAAATTGCGGCCGGGGCGTGCTACTGATCACTCACCCCCTTCTAGTGCCGCGGTCATGGAAGAGTAGAGCTATACCTCTACCCACCTTCTGGGCCACACCGGGCCTGTAACTGGATCGCTTTACCTTTACCTCCATGTATTACTGTCAGAATGAAAAATGTCTTAGAAATACGTTGTAGAAAAAAATAAAAACATATTTTATTGTCAATAACTTTTTTAAAAAATATCGTGCCTTTTTAAAAATAACGTGGAGAAATATGGTTCAGAGAGACAGCCAGAGATGGTTCATGAGCTTTGTAAATCAGTCCCGTTACAGGCCTGGACAGGCCCAGAGGGTTCCAGGAAGTTAAGGTTCCCAGATTTCGTGACAACGGCACAGGATTATGGTAGGTTGTCAGTCAAACGCACCGGCCGCCTTTACCCCCAGGAAATACTCCTGGTACTCATTTCTGTTAGAGGCTGAGTCGACCCCAGGGCCATAGTGCGATCGGAAGGATTTTATATCAATGCAAAATCCACTGACAACAGATGGGATCGAACCAGCGACCTTCCGAATTGTACATAGCACCTTAACCACTGTGCTACCGCCGTCCCCTCAGTTCAGTCTATAGCCTAGTCACTATACCTACTGAGCCACTTCAGCTCGCATTCTGAGCACAGTCACCTTTATGTATTTTATATTATATCAATATTTCTGTGACATAACAATTTTCGGTTCATTTTATATAGCTCAGGTGGGTAGGGCAACATCAAATATCTAGGGAAGACTAACGTAGATGAGGTTTGATATCTAGACCAGTGTTTCTCAACCGCCGGGCCCTGGCATTAATTATACCGGGTCGCGAGAGGTTCTCCTGGAATCTGTTATTTTAGTTTTCTAAGCAATTGTCATGAATAAATGTTTTATAGTGGAAATATTCTGAGGAGAAAAATATTCGTGAATGTGTCGATAACTCAGACCCAGAATTTGGCCTGAGGAAACCACAATATGCTACAAGATTTCATTAGTCCAGTGATTGATAGCTAGTAATTTTTTATTTGTCAACATGCCACACCGTATACATAAGTGTACTAATACTCTTTATGAATATTCCATAATTAATTATTAATACTTATGTTCATTTACTGTAGGAACTTAAAAAAATGGAAAGGTATTTACGAGTAAATTTGTTGGGACCGGGCTCCCGTCTTATGAAAAAAGAATTTACCGGGCCGCGGTCTCACAAAGTTTGAGAAACCCTGATCTAGACTATACTATAGGGCTAGAAGAGTGGAATGGAATATTGCCAGAGCTAGAATCAAGCTGCAGTAGCAACTACTCGAATTACTTTGGATACGATCCATTGGCCTAGATTTTTTCAAATTCAGGTTTCAGGACTCTAAGCTTGTTTCCGTCATTAAATGTTCAGTACAGTGTATAACCACTAGAATTGGAACAGTTGCTTGGTACCCAAGAGTTAGTAGTCATTACGAACGCATGGGGAGGGGGGGGGGGGGGAAAAATATTTTTTAATGATGAAATTCAGATCCCGGATGTTCAGCCTATATCAAATAAAAGTAAAGGTAAAGTTCGCCCTTTAGCAAGCCATGAAGGTCCAGGGGAGAGTAGAGGTATATCTTTACTCTTCCTTCAACTTCGGCGGGCTGGTGGTTAGCTCCACGACCTGGTCGTTTTACCTCCCGAAAAAGAGATCCGGTACCTTCTGTACAGGACGCTGGATGGGCCCCAGACACAATCTACTAAAAATCTCAAACAAATGGGATTCGATCCCCGGACCGCCCACTCCATAGCAACTCGCTATCCCGACCAACCAGCCTATATCAAATACCTTTACTAAACAAAAATTAATTCAGGCAGATTTTTGGTTAAATAAGAACACGCTTGCTTCTTATAGGAACAGAACTTCAGGCTCTGTTCTGCAGAATTGTATATAACTGACTACATTTTGTCACCGAAGATAGCTTCAACGCAAGTTTTCATACACACAGGAATTTCACCGACTACTTCGCCCTTCGGTCACTGGTGACTGCGTTTTTCAGCATTTTAACCTGAAATACCTTACAGCCACTTTACAACGAACACAAGCATTAGTTCACACGAACCCCAGAGCACGAGAGTAGGGTAGCCTGCTGGCACCAAACACACGGCCTCTCTTAAGTGCATGTAGAGAGGTGCGGAGGAGGGAGGGAGAACAGCTATGTGAGGCGAGGGCTGTAGAGGTCAGTCTATAGCAGCAGCCTCTACGGAGCTCATACCATAGCTAAGACAGTCTGCTCTTGGACGCTACGACGCGAAGAACGGTGTATTAACTGCCAGTGTTCGTTTGTTTGTCTGTTGCCGGTTTATATAATATACAGTGGAATGTCATGGCGACCTTCAGTAATGATTATCATTTTCGTTGTGAGGAAGTGACCGTGATTTGTCTGTGTTACACACTTGGAGAGCCACTGGCGAGCAGGTTAGTAACCTAACACATAGTCTACAGGGAAGTGCCACATAACGACAGTGAGTAGTACTGTGTAGAAACAGGAGAGTTATAAAGCTGTAAATAACGGACAAACACATTATTTGGGGCGTAACACGAAAACAAAAAAATATTAGCGCGCATGAGATGCATGTATGATGTGCCGTAAGATAACATTAAGTAAGTACGTCGCCCGAGTTGCATTTTGAGGAAAAATGCTGTGAGAGGGTACGTGCCTCATTCGGTAGTCACAGGTCTCACATATTTCTGGTATCTATACACTACGGAAAAATCCCTTTGTATTATGGCCTTACAAAAATAAAAAAAAATTCACCTAACGTTGCAATGAATTCGGGCGACACACTCCCGTTGTGTTATTCAGTCACTAGTTACAGAGTCCACACAAACGCAGCACATAAACTCTTTTATTCTGTACTGTATGTTTCGGTCATACATTTTGACCATCCTCAGTTAAGGAGATGAGAATATAAGCACCTGTTGGTGCAATAGTACATTTTTAGTATGAAGACTGTTACATTTGACTAGTGCGAGATAAAGTCTGTCGTTTCCAGCTCACTGCAAACACTTCTTTAGGATAACGACCTTCGGAACCATAACACTGCGCGCGAATTCCTTAAGGCCGTTTGGCTCCACCGAATCAGATTTACGATCGTTTGTTTATGGTGCATATATACTACCAGTATACGGGTACGAATCGGCATCATAAAATTCATTTTTTTTAGCCACGAATATATTTACTTACGAGTACATAGTTATTGTTCGCAGTATTTGGTACTATTTATTGAAAACCAACTAAATAAATAGCATGTAGTAAAACTAATACATGAATAGTGCAGGATATTATTTGCTATTTTTGTTATTGGCCCACAGTGCGGTTCGGCCCTTAATTATTTACATTCCATAGACATATATGATATTTAATACGGTTTTTATTAAAAAATCCTTCATTGGATGCAGAAATGTCTTAACTGTATTAGCATTTAATTGCCAAATGAAAGAATGGAATGTTGTGAAAACAGCACCGCCTGAGAAGGCATAATTAGTAGGCGTACTGTTCCTTTAGCCGGTCCCAGTAGCCGCGCGGTCTAAGACGCAGTTCTGCGGCCGCTCGCCTGCTGAGATTGTGGGTTCGAATCCCACCGGGGGCATGGAAGTTTCTCTGTTGTAAGTGTTGTGCGTTGTAAGGTAGAGGTCTCTGCGACGAGCTGATCACTCGTCTAGAGAAGTCCTACCGACTGTGGTGCGTCGTTGTGTGTGATCTAGAAACCTCGGAAATGAGGAGGCCCTGACCCACTGGGGACTGTTGCGCCAGAAACAAACTGTTCCTTTACGGTAACTAGAGACTTGGAAGGTATTTAAGGAATGCGGGCAAAGTGGGATAGATAGGTATTCGCCTGCAAAGGATATATGACCCGGCGACTACTACCTTTGTAAAAAAGTTTATCACTTACATTAGAGTGACTGTACGGGCTCCTAATATTGTAGCGGCCGATGTATTTGTTGACAGGTATTTTTCGCTGTCATCTCTTGCCATAAAACAGGCACTAGCCTCATACCCTACGTCTCCCTTTTCTTTCGTCTTTTCCCACTTGCTGACCCCCAGAGTTTCAAGATACAGAAATTGGACTGTAGAGACTTTGGAAAAGATCACAATTTTTTAATCTCCCAAAGAATTTTATTGCTTTTGCTAGGAATATTTTAAACACGGTACTGTATAAATACCAGGAAATCGTAGTCGACATAGCGACGCGCTATGGGCTGGACGGTCCGGGAATTGAATCCAGGTGGGGGCGACATTTTCGGGATCGGTCCCGATGCCCACCCAGCCTCCTGTACACTGGGTACCGGGTATTTCCCATGGGTAAAGTGGCTAGGTCGTGGTGGTGACAACTCACCCATTCCATTACCGAGTTTGGGATGGGTTGGAGCAGTACCTCCGCTTCCCCTCTGTGCCTGCATAGGCATGTTATAGGGTGATTTTTAAAGGTAAAAGTAAAGGTAAGTTCACCCTAGAACAGGCCACGAAGTCCCAAATGGGCAGTAGAGATACAGCTCTACTCTTTTCTTAACCTCGGCGCTAGGTGGTGTGGGTGGTTAACACCACGGCCGGGCCGATTTACCCCCGGGAAAGTGACCCAGTACCCATTGTATAGGAGTCTGGGTGGGCTCCAGGGCCGGTCTGGACGGTTGTTAGGGTGATCTTTAAAACTCCGTGGCCTTAGTCCGCACGCGAACTATACCGACAGAGCGGCCGCCGCCGGTCGGCGAAGTTAGTGCCAACTTTACCTTTACTGTATATATATGATCTGCTATATGAAGAATCGTGTAGGCATATTTACACTATGTCGCTAACTAACAAATACACGTTGGTAAAATATGCTTTAACATATAGTATTAATCACCCACATGTTTCGGCCGCCTGTGCGACCATCATCATGGTGCTCTACAATAATACATACAAAATGTAAACAAATTGCCAAATTGATGTTACAGAAATTAGCTCAAATACTAGAGATATGCACTGTAATATCAAGCGGTTTTATTGATGCAATCTGGCAATTTGTTTATATTTCATTAGTCTTATTGTAGAGCACCCTGATGATGGTAGCAGAGGCGGCCGAAACATGTAGGCGGTTAATATTATACGTCAAATCATATTTTAGCAATGTGTATTTGTTGTTTCACTACATCAGTATAAACATTCCTCTAAAGCATGAATAAGGATCATACTAAGTTCACCGTGCAGGCATTCCGAATTTGCAGCATCTGTCCACAACCCGCATTATTTACCGCATATAAACGTTATGTTGTGGGCCGGGTAGCTGAGTCGGTATAGCGACTGACTACTGGCTGGACGGTCCGGGATCGAATCCCGGTGTGGACGAGATTTTCCGCCCGCCCAGACCGGCCCTGGGGCCCACCCAGCCTCCTGTACAATTGGTACGGGTTTTTTTCACGGGGGTAGAGGCGGCCGGGGCGTGGGGCTGACCCCCACCCCTTCTAGTGCCGAAGGTCCTAGAAAAGAGTACAGCTAAACATGTACTCACCCTAAGGGCCTGCGTGGCCTATAAAAGGGTGAAAACCTACCTAAACGTTATGTTAATTTCATAGTCACGTTATTCTCACTGACAGTTAAGTACAAAGACGGATAAAATCTACAAATATTCGTGTATGATTAAAAAATTCACGAAATAATTATGCGTTGGAGTTCACAATCTATAATTAGAACAGTGTCTCTGGGCCGTGACGCCGTACCTTGGCTAAGTATCACAACAGGACAAATGTTTTCCGTCCCAGTAGTTCATTGCACCCGGTGACCACCAACGAAAAGAGCAGAAATACGAAAAATTTGACATGGGACATCCCGCAGAGGTTTTGTCCCGCAGGGTTACTGCCTCTGCTTCTGGTTTGTCTTTTGTTCGTCTCCACTGTACAGTTAGTCATTGTCTCTTTCTTCCTATGAAGATCCCCGTGTGGAGATTAGAAAGAAATTTAGAATGGGAAGAAATGATAAATAACTTTTCAGTTTGTACTAACTTTTACGGAACTTATGCGAGCTCAAGGCTGGGCCCATAGACGTTCATCTCTTTTGGGTGGCGTACCGTCAGTAGGTAGTAAGCAGACGTCTACTATGGATGCCATATGCACGGAACTTCTTACTTGATTTCAGGCTTCCGCCACGAAGTAGCAGAGCACTATGCTCTTCGGGGTTACTACGCAGCGAGTCGTGGTAATTTTTTACCGATATTTCGGGACAACCTATCGGATTCTTGAACCCTGAGGATGGGACCGATAGGTTGTCCCGTAACTTCAGTAGGAAATTACCACGACTCGCTGCGTAATAACCCATAAGAGCGCAGTTCTCAGCACTTCTCCTTCCTATGCAGGTGGTCCCCACTTCATATTTCGAATGTCTGTCAGGGGACCAGCTATTCTGGATGAGTCATTTCATGCTTTTCCTACGGCCATAGTAGAAAATTCCGGAATGATACTTCAAATTATGTCACGACTGGTTTTTTTACACTTCATTTCCAATTCATTATTCAGGAACCAGTCCACCATTCGACTTACACAGGCTAAGCGTTGTGAAAGCCCCGACGTTTCGAAGGAACGCAATACCGTTATTTGCATATCTCCTGACTTTTGAAAACAAAGGCGCTGCCCTCTTTCGAAATATCGGGAACCATTCATCCAAAGCCACATCGCCACGACCCTGAAAATGTAAATCTGCAGACAAATACCCCTAAATGTGGGTTGGAACAAGATGAGAAAATATTTTTGTAACAAATATTAGTGATCGTTCTGTACGACCACGATGTAAATTTATTCTTATGTTTTTACGTTCAGTACATCCTAATTTACATAAAGAATTGTTATGAGAAGAAGTGACACGGTGCCCCAGTTCCTGACATGTCCACTGCTCTCGTGGTGATGAAGGTGACCTCCTTATTGCATCGTGTTGATGAAGTCCGCTATATGCAGCTTGATCTTTTCAACATTCTGTCGATTTGCTTTCATCTTAATGCTTGTGGTTGTAAAGGCAATTGGTTGTATTGTATTGTATTATATTGTATGTTGTTATTGATAGAGCAGTTCAGGATAATTCTGGGTTGCCACAATTTGACAAAGAAGAGAGAATTGTTCTACGATAGTGCATCGTAGGCCGTAGATGAATGAAATGTTTGCGTGGATAACTGGTAGAATGATATTGACAGGGCAAACCAAAGTACCCGGAGAAAGAGCTGTTTCTATGCCACTTTGTTTACCACAAATCCCATATGGATCAGCGTGGAAACAAACCTAGACCTCCGCAGTAAAAGGGCGGCCACTAACCGAGTGAAATATGGCACGTCCAGTTCATTTATTATTATTATTATTATTATTATTGTAGCTACTGGTTTCAGTATTTGGCTACCATTGGAGTTGCTGTTCAATAATCATGACCTGTCACTAAATGTGGGCACAATTCGTATGACTCAGAGCAGGGTACACTGGTGTAAACACTGTCACAAACATTCTGGTTCCATAATAAGCAGTTCATTTTTAGCTGCCCGACTGCTAACTTCTTAATAAGGATCATGTTTCCTGAAATTAGGTTAGCAACAAGAGTAGAAGCAGCAGTAATAGCCGACTGGTGGTAGTGGTGGTGGGAATGGTTTGTGGTTGTTGTTTTGATGGTGGTGGTGGTGGTGGCAGTAGTAGTAGTAGTAGTTGTAGTAGCAGCAGCAGTAGTAGTAAATAGCACCAAGTAGGCACTACTAGTACAGGATTTTCCGAGATGGGAAGCCGTGTAGTGTGATATAAAAGTACCAACGATTTGAAGGAACCTGCCCCCCATCTTCAGGCTGCTTATACCCGTAAGATGAAGGCAGTCAGTTTTCCACACACACTATACTACACGGCGTCAACTGCCAGGAGACCGTAATCCAATACATGTATGTATGTATGTGTATGTGAGTGCGTGTATATATATATACATGTGTGTGTGTGTGTGTGTGCCCAAGACAGTTTAATATTCATATGTCAATAAATCAGTAATCCAAAGACGTAGAACCAGGCCTATGTGCTGTCGTTTACATTATGAAATATTTTTTTGCTACTCAGATTCCTTGAGGTCCGTTGCTCGCAAAAACCGACACATAAAGGTACCACCATATTCTTGCGGAATACTGAAACGGGAGTTGTCTAACTTAACCCACATCTTTAATAGTCTGTGTGTGTGTGTTGTAAGCTGTCATAAAGACGTGACAGTGATAGCCTTGGTTATTTGATACAAACACATCAGTGCCGCGACTCCACACCGCTACGATTACGGATCAATTTGTATTAATCACAATTAGTCTATGTGGCTGTCAAACTTCGCGACTTCAGATCTGTCCGCAGCAAGGTTAAAAAGTAGTACAGCATTTGACTGACAAATCTGCTGCTGCAAGGCGTGGTTTCCTGGCGCCAACAATTTCGTGAGCCTTGGAGAAACTCATTCTGTAATGATTATGTTTGTGTTTTATCTAACGATACTTAACCAGCTCAGAGTACGTGACCTTGAATTGCTGGATGATAGTAAATAATGAATCGGAAAGGATGTGAAAGGAGACTGCGATGCATTAATTTGAGGTACTCTCATAATATCGGGGACCGCGGTAGCACAGTGGTGTGCTACAAATCGGAAGGTCGCTGGTTCGATCCCAGCTGGTGTCATTGGATTTTTCATTGACGCAAAATCCTTCCGATCGCACTATGGCCCTGGGGTCGACTCAGCCTCTAACAGAAATGATTACGAGGAGTATTTCCTGGGGGTAAAGGCGGCCGGTGCGTAAGGCTGACAATCTACCGCCATCCTGTGCTGTTGTCACGAAATCTGGGAGCCTTAACTTCCTGGAATCCTCTGGGCCTGTCCAGGCTGTACCTTTTTACTCTCATATTTGCCTCGAATGACTGATTAAACCTAAGGAAAACCTTAGCAAAGTTGCTTTGGTTCCGAACTGGAACCTTCCGAGTACAAAGAAGACACGTCACCCTCTCGGCTTCGAAGTTCAGTTCTTTTTTTTTTCTGAAATTAAATTAATATTTTCGTCTCTGGCGTTTTGTGCCCTTTTCGGGCCATGGCCTACCCTTATCGAGGCTTCGCGATCACACTCATAGACATCACACCCTTTAGACCCCCTCTGAACAAGTGATCAGCCCGACGCAGAGACCTCTACCTAACAACACACAGCATTCACAACAGACAGACATCCATGCCCACAGCGGAATTCGAAACCACAATCCTAGCAAGCGAGCGGCCGCTGATGCACGCCTCGACCCCACAGCCATTAGGATCAAACGATGAACATAGTGAACGACTTTCAGCTGCATGATTTCAATGACAGTATTTAATGAGACAGCCGCATGTCACATACACAAAATTTTTTAAAAATACCTACAAGTGCGCTTGGATTTATAAATGTAATTTTATTACATGACACGTTTCGGCCAATCATGTGACCGTCTTCAGGACCGTGAGAACAACACAAATATAATTGTGTGTCGAAATAACTCCACAGTTAAAAGTCGTATAGTTTTTGGCTACAATTCGCGGTTGAGTAGTAAAATAGTGATGTGTACAAAATATTTGAAGTTAAACATTGTTAATTTGCCTTATAGTCTAATTCGAATTCAGTCTGTGTACCGGTCATTATGAGTAATTAGTTAACTTCTGGGTATTCTTTATCCTTATTGTTGCACCGTGCATATCGTCGATTATTTAATTAGTATACCAACTGATGCACATACATAAAAATTCCACATTAAAACATTAAAATTGCTCCGACATGTATCGATCCTAAGATCTTCATCAGACAGCTACGCTTTCCTCGCTAAAGTCATTATTAAAATTAGTCACTGATTAATTTCGTTGTATAAACAGGGTGTTGTGGCAGCATGTCTTATTAAATAATTCTTGGGATTCTTTTAACTGCATAATATAGTTCAGCATTAATCGAAATTTGGATTGCGGTACCATGCCATGTCATTTCGCGAACTTTCATTCACCCGTTAGCAAAATACGGTGTCCTTTTCATCGTGTCCCTTATTATGACAGCTTTCTAGTGTAGAAAGCCTGCATCCGCCGGGAATTCCCGTGACAGTTGCCGTGCTTAGGGGCACGATAAAAAGAAACACTTTATATTATAAGAAACGTTGTTTTTGCCCGTAACAAATTTAAGGCTGGAAAAGAAACGCAACAAATATTGATACAATACTAAACAGTGTACGTCAGCACAACCACTTTATTACTCAAGGCATTTATATAGACTACATGTTTCGGCTATAAATAGTCATCTTCAGGCCTATTCTTGTCATTTAAGTCACAAGATGCTATGCACACTTTGGGATTCCAAAGTGTGCATAGCATCTTGTGACTCAATTGACAAAAATATTATATTAAGTTTATAAGCACATCGTGATGCTTCCATTCAAATTTTCAGGCATGCGAGCAGGCTCGCAAGCTGTCGGCAGAACCTGTATGACAGGTATACCACTGCTGTGTGTACGGTGAAAAACTCCTGATGATGGACAGAGGAACTGTCCGAAACATGTAGAGTTTTATTCCAAAAATAAATGTGAGAAATCAGTGCATCTAGTTAGTTTTATTATAAGAATATGACAATACAATACGGCGAAAAATTCGATTTGCATACCCGATAAGTAAGACAAGGCTACAGACACACACTCATAATATTTAACACTTAACTGATTTTTTCACGGCATCAGTGGTTACGCGAATGGGCCCCAATATTATGTCATACGTCCATTGCCTGTCTTGTTAAGAGGAGTGATAAATTCAAACCGTACACCAAAATTGGATGTTACATTCAAACTTATAAGGCAGTGTGTGCTCCATATCGTTGTACAGGGCTCAGATGAGACCGGTTACCAATGCCTTAGGTCTTTCATTGCCCTTTCATTCTTGGAATTCCACAAGTGGTTTCCGGTTAAGCTTATTTTGTAGTCCAAGAGTCGTCGAAGATGTTGCAAAATAATCATGACGCCACATAAAAGAGGACACTCTCCATATTTAAGATTTTATTTTTCGTGTCAAATGACTTCTTTGAGTAGGTCAGTAACCTACAATTTTACTGCAAGGCTTAAGGAGACGATTGGACTCTAGGATGGCTGTTATGAATTGTTAATGATGGAGTGGCACGGAGCAAGCGGTCTTGGTCGATGAACTCTGTGGACAGCTCTCACGGGGTGCGACTGGAATCTGATATGTTGGGCGTGAAACGGACAGTTGAGCCCGATGTAGTTCCATCATGTAGTAACAAATGGTCACAGCATAAGAGCTTATGAAACTAAACAGCAGAACAAACTCGCAAAACTGCGAACGAGGCCAATCGAACATCAGTTTCATTTCATGCTTTCAAAAATCGTAAGATAAGAAGAAGTACAAGGCAAAAGGCTTTGCTACCGAACGTATAAATTGGTAACAGCTTTATAATTTAATATTTTTTTTTTAATGGGGCCGACGTAAAAAGTTGAAAACAAAAACTACAGGGTACTATTTCGTTGCAAATAAAAATATATGTCATGTGACAGAAACACTGAGGATTAACTCAATGAAATATCAAATATTCTTATTTTACTTTACGTAGCAGTTTACAGTTTGAGTTCATGGATTGTAGAACAAGCAGGGGAAATCGAGGTGTCGATGGAACAATAATGATAAAGTGGATCTTAAAGAAAAATGGTTATGGATATGGGGCTAATGTAGTGCATATGAATGGATATGCACCATTACCAGATCCTTGTGAATGCGGCAACGCACACCGTCTGCCACAAACAATGGTGAATTTCTGGACTATCTTATGCGTATTTTTCCACTCAGTGTAGTTATTTAGAATATCGAAGCGAAGCAGAACGCTGCCTGTCTGTTTCAGGTTCCTTGCCATATATATATATATATATATATATGCGCCTGTAAAAGTTGTTTAAGTTTTTATTCGTGAAATAAGTATCAAGTAGGAAAGGTCTGTTTTCTTTGTAATGTGTAGGTTACTAAATGCCTGTATCAGTTTCCAAGGCCTTGGTTTGACTGTCTTTTGCACCATGACATGAGGAGGGAAAAAGTTTGATGTATGCGTAGGACTGTATACGTACGTACAAACGAGTATGTACAGTACCTACATACATATGTGGACGTTTCGGGTCCCAGTGGCTAATATAAAAACAGTGGCCTGAGTGAAGCGATCACCATTTCAACAATAGACTATTCTCCGTACAGAAAGGGGTAATCGTCACAAAGATGAAATATGTGGAGTCGCCGTGAAAAATTATGAGTTTATGCAGTGCAACAAACTGCTTCCTTATTTAATAATAATAATAATAATAATATTTATTAGCTGCAATTGGGTTGTTACCCGGTGGCAGTGGTTATTTTACGTGTATACGAAACATGAAATCGGTTACTTCTGAATTTCAGTCGGGAGGGCTACATGAGAGGCATGTAGTGGCAGCTTGGAATCTTGGGAACCATCTCAGCATTTGCTTTTAGACACAGGGAAACCAAGAAAAACCTGTGTCGATGTGACCGGTCGCAGGACCTTCCGAATACTGACTTCTAGCTAGCAGGCCGGCATCTAAAGTAAAAAAAACAGCAATGCACACATAGTACAACAAATACACAAAAGTTAATAACACCCACACAAGACAACTACAACAATACACAAGGCCAAACCAACAACAATTACGCACAAGACAACTACAACAATACACACGGTCAAACCAACAACAATTACGCACAAGACAACTACAACAATACACACGGTTAAACCAACAACAATTACGCACAAGACAACTACAACAATACACACGGTCAAACCAACAACAGTTACACACAAGACAACTTAAAACTAGCGACAATACTCAGGTCCACAACATGACGTGTTCGGTGCGAAGGGCAGAACACGCAGCATACGTGACAGAAAAGTGTGTACAAAATTTTTGTCGTCGAAGAAAAACCTCAAAGACATCACTTAGCAGACCTACAGGTATACGGAAGTCAAGTAAAAGTAAAAGTTTTTCCTATGTGCATGCCAGAAGCGCATACGGGGGATTGGCGTTGCAACCCCAGTCATTCGTAACCTCGGCACTGCACACAGGTGGGTGGACAGCTTTATGACGTGGCCACATTGCCGTCGTTGGCACCTATTTAACGGAAGGCCGAGTGGGGCCCCGAGGCCGGGTGAATGGTTTGCAGAACAGATAAGTTTCTTGCACCTTCCGGAATTCGAACCACAATTCCATGGTTTTCCAGCCCGTAGTCTAGCCACTATGCTGTTTACGATACCCGAAGTATAATATTAAAATATGCTCGAGAAGGCTGTAGTATGAAGGCTGCAGCAGCATGGCGGTTGATCTGAATACGATGCGGGGTTCAGCGAACACAGTGATGAAAAGTTTGGGTTCCATTAAAAGCAGGGGATTTCTTTAACAAGTGAATAGCTGTCAGTTAGTCTAGAAATCACTGAACCATGGAATTAGCATTGGATGTTCGGAACCGGTCCGATCGAATTATTTGAATGCGTTCACTTGCCATGGACAGTTCTTTTTCTTTTGTAGGGTTCTTCCTGAGTCATTAGCCTTTTCGCGTTAAAGAGATACAATTAAAAACAGGCACAAAAATGGCCGACAGGATTGAATTACCAGCAGCCATTGCAGAGAGTTGCATATTGTGCAGTGATAAGGAACGTAATGCATTTGAAAGTCGCCAAAATATGTAAAACTTTAGCTCGTATCTCACAGTGAACACAGTCCCCACCGTTAAGACCAATCGATTAATACTGTTTAGGAAAATCAATTGATGTTTGATAAGAAAGTCGGGCAAAACATATACCAAGGGGAAAAAAAAGTAATTTTCATCCTAGAACAGGCCATGAATGCCCAGAGGGGGAGTAGAGGTAGAGCTCTACTCTTTCTTTGACCCCAGCGCTAGATTAGTGTGGGTGGTCAACGCCAAGCCCCGTCCGCGTTACCTCCACGAAAGAGACACGGTACCCATTGCGGATATCACGACCGCTCTGGGCGGGTGCGGAGTATCTCGCCTCCCACCAGGACTCGATCCCCGGAACGTCCAGCCCGTACCAAGTCGCTGTAACTACTATGTTTTTCCGGCCCCTCGAAACATATACACCATGTGGCAAAATGGTGAACTTCTTGTAATGTTAAGACAGGTGGTTCAACTAACGACCACCTTACTCTTACACCTAACAGGCGTTCTAAAGGCCTACTGGCGCTGTAGACGGCTTGGATGCAAACGTTTCGATTGCGTATACTTTCTTGAATGGATGAACGGTTAAAAGCCTGAACAGAAAATCATTTTGTACAGAATTCGTAAAAATATTCCAACCCTATGAATTATGGATATGCATGGCGAGCCGTCGTGTCTGGCTTGGTCTGGTGGCTGCTGCAACCCGAGTCTCAGACGACAATGCATCAAGTCAAGACGGTTTGTACGAAGCACAAAAGAAAGCAAGTTTTGTATTGGAATGTCGTCAGGAATGATAATTTGTTTTATTCTTCTTGTTCAGTCGCGGCTTTGACAGTCATAAAGGTAGAGTAATGCACTCATCCCATCGCCCCGGGTTCTGACATTCACACATACATCGCTCAGAACACTGGCTTCGCTGCACTAGGTAAGCCAGCAGGCTTATACAGCTGTCCTTTTCTGCTGGACATTTCTGTCATTTTTACTTAAAACCTTCCTGTGTTTTTAATAAAGTCCCAGAAATTAAAGGATTTTCAAATAATGTTTGTAGGGAAAAGAATATCCTACATACAATAAAGAGAAGGAAAACTAAATGGACCGTTCACTTGCGTGGGAACTGTCTTCTAAATCACATTACTAAAGGAAAGATAGACGGAAGAAGTTACGGGAATAGGAGGAAGAAGACGTAAGCAGCTAATGGATGACCTTAAGGCAACGAGGCGATACTGTAAATTGATAGAGGAAGCACTAGGTCGCACTATGCACGAGTAGTTCGCTTTGGAAGAGGCTATGTACCTGTCGTAAAACGGACTGCGGAATGAGTGAACAGAGAACAGGGATCAGATGGTTTCAAGAGGGCGCAAACAAAAGGAGACTGGAGAGTATTTTGTAATGGACTTAACATTTTGTACATTTTACCACATACGAATGTCAGTAGAGTCACTCAATCATATTCAGTGCGACACGCAAGATTTTAACATGCTGAGAAACATGAATTACTACAAAATGTTACAGTCTGCAGGAAAACCACTAGTTGGAAGAACAGAAGTAGATAGGAGGACATTACACTCTACCACACCTAGAAATATTCAATCTATGGACTCGGAAAGCATCGATAAACATGTTATAAATTGCGACAGAATACATACTGGTATGTTAGACGACCAAGAAGCCTCAGGAAGCATTGCTTCTGAGACTGAAATTGTCATTTGTGACCGACATTAGGCTGCTGCTGTTATTTGAAAGAAATAAGGTGTGAGAGTGTGTACAGGGTTGTTCTGGGTCAGAATAAGGTCTATGGGCGGCCTGTTGTTAAGGCAATTAGCGACGAAGGGCCCTGCTCTACGTAGTTAATGAGTGCGATGATGAACTGAGATAGCTCTGTCGGTAAAACACTTGGCTGGTCACTCTACAATTTCTGTGTGATTTACAGCTGGCACAGGAATTTCTCGTCACCACCGAGTTCAAATCGCGTAATACTGCATGCACTGTGCGATTTGAGGGTCAAGACGGCTTGTCTTCTGGGAAGTGAAGCAGTGTCGTCGGGTAAACGGTTTGCCGAAGTTTCGAAAGCACTAAGCTCCTTCAAAATGTCGCTGTTTACCACAAGACATAGTCTTCAACACCTGGTGGAGCTGATGAAGAAGTAGTTATACGACGATTCTCTTTATGCAATGTCTGTAGCCTCCTGTTACTTCCTGTCTCTTAGTTAGGTCCAAATATTTTTTACAGGACCTTTTCCCTTATCATCTCCCATGCGTTCGTCCCCATCCAGGCAGAACAAACCATTGTTTGTAGAGAAGCCGGTAAGTGCAAATCCTAGTAGTTTCAGCTGAAGTGCATACGCACAGCACGGTGCTGCAGCTTAAGAAACAGCCGCAGCGGACTGGCCATTCCGCGTCTTCGACCCCCACAAGCCGTCCAACACTGTAATCTACTGCGCACGGCATTCTAAACTGCCTAATCCCACGCAGAGATCAACATATTTTAATCGCATACTGCCACAACAGTTAAAATTGCTGTCTCTCTCAACTATATTGGCCGTATTTGGTCTTTATAATAACTAATGCAGACTGTGTTTTCTGTGGAGTGTGATTTCAAGTTCCTGAATTTACCAAGAACAATTTCCTTTCCACATTTTTCACAGCATACTACCAGTTTTTCTCGTACAACAATAACATGCTAACAGTCTATCACACTTGACTGTTGCGCTTGGATCGTCAACTCTTTCTTCGAACTCAGGGCGTATCTTTCAGGGAACAGGGTCTAAATCATTAACATTAAAAACACCAACTACGGTGAGATATTACCATAAATGCAAGTGGATCTTCACGTAAAGTGTCGCCTATTTTTGTTCGATTTTAACCAAAAATCTTTTTAAAAAAATCCAAATATGAAATTTCACGAAAATCCGTCAGGTGGGCGTCACGCCGTTTCACGCGAACAGACAGGCGGACGGGCAGAGATGACGTGGCTAGTAATCGCTCTTCGTAACTGTTTTTGAGAAAGCACCTGATTAATCTCAGAGGAATGTGGGCAATGTAGATGGGATCAGACGGTCTGAAAAAAAAAGAAAGCTGCAGCGGTGGACTTTCATAAACAAATTAATGAAACTCCTAGCTGCATGACAACGGAGACCTCACAGCGATAGCCTACACAGTTAAAAAAACTTGCATAATGTAGTCTTTTTAGGGTGGGGGGGGGCGTTCACAGAATCGCGAAACATGACCCTTAGCTTCATATTTGTCCTTCTGTCTGTCCTGTCTGCCTGTCTCCCCGTCCGCGCGGAAGAACTCGGCTCCCTCTAGACGTATTTTCATGAAATTTCATATTCCATTATCTTTAAAAAAAATCTGTCGAGAAAATTAAGGTTTCATTAAAATCAGACAAGAATGACGGGTATATCACATGAAGACCAATACACATTTTTCATCATGTCTCGGTCATTTCTCATAGAATGAGAAACGTTTTAGGCAGAAGTTGTAGTAAAAATCAAAACACAATTTATGTTCAATAAATTTTTTTTTCTAAAATTATGCCCTTTATAATATCACGTGGAAAACTATTGTGGAGACGGACAGGCCACACAGATGACAATATTATACGGCCCATTCGCATTGTATGCCGGGTAACTAAGGCTACAGACATACGTTAAAAATATGTTATATTTATTGCATATCCACGGCTATAATATTTACTCGAACGCGCCTCATTGGTACATTTGTGCATACACTGCCTGTATTGTCTATAAAGAAACACGTGTTGTGTTTGTATTACGTGTCTGTTGCATTCCGAATGGAGTCTTTCGTTTGTATGTCGTTCCGTTTATTGTTCTTTTCTGTTAATAACTACATCTCTTTTTACACGCAGTATCCGACTAGTGTAAATTTTACGTTAGGCCTAACAAAATTCCAACTGCTTTAAAAAAAGATTATTTTAATGAAGACTTAAGATTGTGCGATTATTTGTCTAATAAGAGAAACAAAGAGTTGATATGATAAACCTCAAATTCTGTTTTCCTGCCCATAGAAACTTACCGTATATTCTCGAATCTAATCCGCACCCTTTTTACAGTTTCAGAGGGCTAAAAAATCAGATGCGGATTAGAATCGCGTGCGGATTAGATTCGCGGTCGTGAGCTGGATTTTGGAAAAAT
>Ga0131853_10007463_pt1 | contig 19808 bp, 11 predicted proteins | sample TergutLab28metaG_FD_92764 | JGI IMG/M metagenome (GOLD analysis project Ga0131853, IMG submission 92764) | Labiotermes labralis P1 segment gut microbial communities from Petit-Saut dam, French Guiana - Lab288 P1 (version 2) (version 2) | ecosystem: Host-associated > Arthropoda: Insects >... | reverse complement strand
TAACGGGGGAATAGAGGAGACTGCATAACGAGGAGCTAAGTGATCTGTACTCCTCACCCAATATTGTGCGGGTGATAAAATCGAGAAGAATGAGATGGGCAGGGCATGTGGCGCGTATGGGGGTAGGAGAGGGGGGCGTATAGGGTCTTGATGGGGAAACCGGAGGGAAAGAGACCACTGGGGAGACCTAGGCGTACATGGGTGGATAATATTAGGATGGATCTCCAGGAGGTGGGATGTGGGTATGTGGACTGGATTGGGTTGGCCCAGGATAGGGACAGGTGACGGACGCTTGTGAGTACGGTAATGAACCTTCGGGTTCCGTGAAATGCGGAGAATTTCTTGACTAGCTGCAAACCAGTTAGCTTCTCAAGAAGGACTCTGCATAATGGAGTAAGTAAGTAAATAAGTTTATTATATACCTCTACATGTTTTGAGCACTATGTGCTCACCATCAGTAGGTCAAAATTGTATTATACAGTATCTGGTATCGTCACACTGTAGGTGGCCGTCCAGTGCACAAGTGCATTAATTTGTGCATTAAGTTGTCAGTTACTAGGATTATACTGAGATGCACGGTCAACAAAATATAAAAAAATCCACCTTTTATGTTTCAGAAGGCTAGGATGTTCATTCCTAAAAATATAGAAACAATTAACAGTACAGGGTGATTAGAAGGTTGCATTTCAAAGATACAAGTGTTTTACCCAAATTAACAAAAAGAAAATATCCGCCAAACGATCTATTTGGTAGGGCTGCTTCTTAATGACCTCTCTGTAGCCCCGTAGTTATTAAAACTGTAATTTCTGAAAGCGTGGCTGCAATAAACTTTACATTCTTACAGTTGGGAAATATTTATTACTCTCGTTGATGAACACTGTAACAAGTTGTTCTTCCCGAACGTCGTATAATAATGTTGCTAATGACTGTTTCTGTCGTTCTGAAGATTGCGCGTTATGGTCCCTCTAATGACCGTCCCTTGACCTTAGCATGATAACTTTTTGTAGCTTAGTATTTCCGTAGAGATGAAACCTGAAAGAAGAAATTGTTCCTCTGGCGCCATTTTAGTTTCATCCTTTTGAAGGCCACCTAACAAATCTGCACTTGAGATTACTGTGACTCTAAGCAACATTACTCGAAAGACAACTGCGCACTTCTTTTATGTTTCTGGTTTGATGGATAGTAAAGCCACTTCTGACCTTTTACGGCCTGTAGAAACGTAACAGCGGGGACAGTTAAACTACAAATATATTTTTTTGTCCAATGTCACCATATGTCCTTGTGGACTTCGTGGTCCTCCCTCCTGGGCATGGCAGGAGTGTAACCGACTTGCTGAAGCTGGGACGCCCATGATGCGCAGTTACGTTGTCCCGATGATGTGAGTGGTGATAGAGGAAGATGTAGTGCCAGGAGGGCCCTTAAACCTAAATTCTACTAACCTAACCAGACCATGGTCACCGCGGGAATCCCCCCCACCCCCCTTCAGGGAAAATTCCCACGGTAGAGCCGGGAATCGAACCCGGGACCTCATGATTAGTAGTCAGAGACTCTGACCACTAGACCACGAGGCTGGTCACTATAAATAATATATTCAAGTGTATTTGTTCGTGAGCGTATAGTGCATTTCCATAAAATAATATATACATATTACTGCAGAAACTACGATATTTTGGCCGTTACAGTATATTAGAAGGCCTATGTGATACTGAATTTCCAGACCGATCCCAGTCGATGTATGTAGCTAACTGGGGTGAGTGGCGTAGTGTGTTAACAGTGACTTGTGTTTCGTTGTGACTAAGACTAGACGAATGTAGCAGTAAATATTTCGTGTTCTCAGTAAAAGCTCTGAGACCCTGTAGGTCCATGCACTGTGTGGCTAATACACCGGTTCCCCTAACTTTGTGTAGTATGTACCGGGCCAGGGAAACAGCCATATTCACAACGACACAATTAAATTTACTGAATTTTTAGGACGCTTTACATAATGTTTTATTTTCTACAAAATACCATTTACCTCATAATTTTAATCTTTTTCTGACCAATAATATTCACGTTTTTCATAAAGCATGGGCTAGAAATTAAATACGGACCCCGTAGCGAATAAGTGACAATACGGGGCTGGCGCTTATAATTTCCGTGATTTTTCTGACCAGGATTTGCCACTGTATGGAAACTTTGCATGATCGGTTAGCCCCATAAAAGAGTAACGTAAGTTTCGAGCGACTATAGTATGTTTCAGGCTGACTACCGTTTCACCTTTCTTTTTGTCTAGTAACTTTATATAAATAGTAATATCGTACAACTTTTTATTTGTATCACATTCTAAGATGAATGGCTTATACATTCCTTTCCCACGAGTCCATCATTACTCCATCAGACAAAGTATGTGGTCGAGGTAAATTTTCGTTTGATGTTAACTCGCTAGCATCTTTTGACAGGCCTAGGGGCACTCTCAGAGGACGCACAGTATTTCAATTATGTTTCTTCTACAAATTAATCAAAAAGTAAGTTTTATTTTGTTTAACAGAAGGGAAAAATAACATAAAATAGCATAAATCTATAAAACAAATTCCTTCTAGGTCTGGGATCTGTGGAGTTCTCATACGGTTGTGGATCTGATATTCTAGGACTGGAACTCATAGAGACGTGTACTTTCTTCAAGAGTGATTTGGGAACAGGGAGGTGTATAGAAATCACAGTCTTAATTCTTTTTCAGCAAACATTCTGCGCTGATTCAGAATAGGCCTATTACTGCCAAGTGGCTCACCGTTTGTTATAAGTTATATGGATAAAGATGTTTAATGTGGTAAATTGAAGAACAGAAAGCTCCGGTGTATTCACACATTAAGCTTCGTCCCATTCATGCTTCCTGTGTGAACTCTGACTGCATAACTTTCTTCGGTTTGATCTTTTAATCAATAGGGATAACTTTAGCCTTTTACCCCATATCTCCGAAAGTATTCTATGGGTTTGTCTTAAAATCGTTTATGGAATTTTTTGCCATTCTACGCTGTAGCATTTAGCATAGCATCGTTTAATAAACCAATAATGGTTAAGTTACATCAACACACGCCAGGTGGAACATGCGTTTTTTTTTTCAGAAGTCGTAACTTGATGAACTGGCGGGTTCTTACAAACAGAGTTACTGACAATCAGGGACGATTTCTACTAGATTAGTGGCCGTCAGTTTCCCAACAAGAACTTTGCTTCGTTGTGTCATTGCAGTCCACAGTTCAGTACAGGCCCAGGTACATATATTTTTGGTGTCTGGTGTCAATAAAGAGTAAGAAGTTGGTGCATATCAGTAAGGCAATGTTCGTGAGAGTTAAGTGCTTGTATATTTGTTACAATCTAGTAATTTACAAAATTACAAAGACGTAAATCAAAAAACCATTATATTCCTAATAAAATAAAAATAATTGCCTTTATTTCCATAATATTTTGTCTCATCTTCCCTTACACTGAACACGTACAGGCGTAAACTACCAAATTTATGAGAATCTACGAATAATAAAATGAAAATTTACAGAATAGACTCGAACGGAAGCGCGAGAGATGACATAACTTCTATAAATACAAGCCCGTTTTGCAGTGTAAGGTATCGTGGGCGAACTTCGGAGAATTACACTGGGAATTCATTCACACATAACATAAATACTGTTGAATAATGGTGTCAAAATGGCTTAGATATTCTGTTGATTCGTGACATTTCAGATGCTTGAGAGACGCTCATACTTAGGTGCGACAGCAGTGATACAGCCAACACCGTGAACTTTGCAGCTGTAGACGAGTTGCTATACCATAACCAAACAATTATCTCTCTTCCTCAGCGCGTTGTTTGTACTGCGTTTCCCTGTAGAATCGTCAACATCTATGTGTGGTGAAAAGACAGGTGTGATGCAGCAAGGCCTGTAAAGTACATTAAACCACTCCACCCAAATATGCCTGAAATGCTTCGCGTGGTTCCGAAGTGTGCATGTTCATAAAAGAGTCCCAGAAAATGTATTATACATGAAGGAACTTGTGTCTGTTATTTAAAGCGCATGTTAAACTAGTCAAAACATTAATATACCCACAATTAAATTAATTCTGTGTTACTGGATAGGACCTCTGTTAAATCAGAGAATTAACAATCTGTTTCATGAAATGTGCTTTAGTTTTTGCTAGCCATTGCGCAGCCACACCCATTGAAGCTAGGACTAACGCGCTTTTCGCGTTACAGCCACGCCACCGAAGGCAGGCGAAGCAAAAACAACGCGTTAATAAAACTTCAGGGAATATAAATGTCACGAAAAACATTAAATTCACACAGCTGCTGGGGTGAGAAGAACACCACTGACGTGACGCACTAGAAATTGTGGGCCAGAAACGTTGTCATTTGCGAAATTTGAGGTTATCACTGCGGTCTTACTGAAGGTTCATGTATTCTGGAATGTGACGCTGTGTAATCGGGTGATTGGCTTCCGACGTTTCGAAGGATTCTGACTCTATTTTCGGGGATAAGGCTGTGTAAGAACTGCTTGAACCCGCAAAGAAATATTACTGTCTTTCGATTCGCCGGCAATCACTCACCCAAAGACACGGTTTCACATCTCAGAAGACTTAAAACCCACAACTTTGACATTTTTTGAGAGCATAGCCTGTTCCTAGCTGCCCTTTTTCACATGTCTGGCAATGTTGTTTTTTATTTCACTCTTCAGGTTCTATGGCCACGGCTATTGTTCCGTGCTGTAGCGGTTTGCAGCTGAAACTCAATTCATGCGGCTTGGTTAATTATGGTTCTTGTTTTGATAAGTGTGCGGATTATGTAGATTCACGTACTGGCTGCAAAGTGAAAATCTGTAAAAGGAGCAGCCCTCCCTCGCGTTTTCGGAGAACAATTTGATAATTTTCCACATTGCTGAAGTTCACTACCACGTCTCTATTGATTAAGGAACAATAGACGTAAGGAGCTCGGCTGTCTTAGGGAAATTCTAAGCAAAATTCCTTTCGCTCTGTCTTATGATTAATGAGTTTTGAACTCGGTCTTGAAGGCGTTCTATATTCTTTACTCTAAGGCACACTTTAAATTTAAAAGAAAGATTTAATGTATTGGTACTTAACATTAAGCTTCTTGTTAAACTGCATACAACTCGTCAGTCTCTACCTCTGTCAAAGGACTAGAGTTCTTACCCTTTCTTTTTCTGTATTTAGAGTTGTCATATAAATTGTGTTATCTGAAACTCTATTTCAATTTGTGATTTTTTAATACTGGAATACACACTCATTGAGACAGGCGGTTGTATGTGGTTTATTTGAAGACGCAGTGTGTGCCACAGATCACATTGTTTTCTGTAGAATGATGGTAGGTAAACAGTCGAGTTGAAACAATGTGGATGGAACTGGTTGCGGCCGAATTGGGGTTGTCCCTCACGTTTGTCTGGAGAGACTGAGAAAACTATGAAAAAACCCCACTGAAGATGTGTCGGGGCCGAGATTCGAGCCGGCGGACTCGGCAACTAGTCAGAAGCCGTGCTTCTTGAGACGAAGCTATTCTGCTGTTAGTTCAGGATGTTACACATTCAGTGATATAATCCTGCCATATCTAACACTTGAAATTCAAAAGTTATCCTACAACGAATGATGTAAAAATATGATTTGCGACCAAAATAAATTATGAAAATTTAGATTATGATACCTTTGTGAGATGAAAATATGGCTGATGAAACTACAAATTCCTATTTAAACTCCACTTTTGACCTAACCTAACCTAGCCTAACCTAACCACAAGTCATTTTACTATCAGAGCAACTAAGTATCCTACTAGATTTATGTCTGTCCAACGGGTCGTTGCGGTCTTCTTTCATTATAGGCCGTCGAATATTGCTAATAAGGTCTTCCAGGATATTGATATTACATTTCACGTTGCCTGCTTTTCCCTATCTAATTAGTATACTGGATGTTCCTGAAGTTACCTCTCCTCTCGTTTTAAGTTTATTCTCATTATACTGATATTTTGCACCGTTTTGTACTCATTTTATTGGTGACAGCGCGGATTGAAGCCAGGAAGGTCAGTTGTATAAAACCCTTAAACGCCAAGTTAAATCCCATCTGCCATCTGCTAGCATTATTAGGAGATCGCCATATTCTCCACGTTAGAAGGGTAAGGGTTAATTACTACTAATTTTGTAGCAAGACAGTATATTTGTAATTTAGCCCTTTAAAACAAAGTGACTGCTGTGTGCACCACCAAGTTTAAAAAGTTTATGAACTCGGCATATTTTCTTGAAGAGTGCATTTGTTGTGTGTAAATATAAATTATTGTACAATTAGCTACAGTCGACTGGACTTTGTAATGAAGACGTCTGTTCTTTTGTAAGATATGAATTAAAATCTTAAAAAAAATTAGTTTATTTTAGTTTTCAGGGACTTAAAAATACCTGTGCCACTAGTGTGCTTATTATAACGCTACTGTATTCTATAATGAAGTTGATATTCATAACATAACAGAATAAGTAGATAAATACCTTCAATCAGTTAGAAATTCGCTGGTCATCAGAGTGATATTCATTTCATCGGCTTCAAAGTAATTATATAGCAAATTCAAGTTGTGCTGATGAATCGTTGATTCCAAGTTACAGTTTACGCTTCACGTAATCTGAAACATGGGTCATCCATCAAAGACTCGTCGTAAATGACAGTTACTTTAATCGCATTCGGACACGTGTACATCCTCCGATTTTTAATGAGAACACATTTCTGTCCAAATATTTTGTTTGTTTTCATCTCGAGCACTCAAGAGGTATTCTTTTCATTTAAAACCATTAATAGTCATCATAAACAGATCAGTCCTCTAGTTAGTATATAATTAAATGCAGCCAAATTACTACCCAACATTCGTTTTAAGACAGTCCGTTATTCCCATACAGAAGACGGTTGACAAACGCGTGTGAGTACAGACTATCCCTCTGAGAATTTGTTATCAGGAAAAGTCATTGATATGGGCATTTTGCGTGAGTGAAGGCATCTGTCAGCGAGACACGCAATGTGCGTGTACACGTAACATTGGGTCAATTTCGCGTAACCTTTGTCGCCGTGGAAAAGTAATAAGTAGTTCATATTCTGATACTGTATCTGTAGCCTTAGGTATCCAGCATACAATGTACATGACCCGTATTTTATTCACGTCTGTGATCTGTCCGGCTGTACCTCATTTTTCAACATTATCTCAAACAGCACTATTGTCGGGGTGAAAAGTTATTGGAAATAAAATGTGTGTTTCGATTTTCTCTAGAAAACTGTGTAAAGCATTTCTCGTTCTATGAAGAGTTGATCGAGATGTTTCATAAGTCTGCATCGGTCTCCTTGTAAAGTACCGGTTATTCTGGTCAGATTTTAATGACACTTGAGTTTTCTCGACATATTTTCGAAAAATTCGCAAATGTCAAATTTCTTGAAAATTCTGCCAGCGGTAGCTGAGTTCGATACTGCTGGAAGGACGGACGGACATACAGATAGACAGACAGATGGACAGAAAGACAGACGGACATGACGAAACTAACAGCCAATTTTCACTACTTTGCGAACGCTCCTAATATATGTAGGCCCAACAGCGGTGTTGAGGGGCCGGGGAGGGTGGAGATATGCGTTAGCTTTGGCGGCGGGTACTCGGGGTCTGAAATGAATGGAACTGGGTTACTGCGACAGGCGGTGGGGTTCTGCCTTAGGGTTCTGTTACTGATTCGATAGTAAGTTGCTGGTAATTCTGTCTTGTATTAACTGATCCTGTCTCATGGTGGCGTGAGACGTTGTCTCAATGGCAGTACAGCCTCTAATGGGCCCATTGTCTGTCCCCGGGTGATAGATGAATGAATATGGAGCACCAGTGTAATGGTAGTTGACAGGGTAAAACAGGGCTTCTCTAAGAAATGCAGTGTCCCTGTGTCACTTTCCGTGCCACAAATTTCACATGGACTACTCTTTGGGAGGGGGGAAAGCGCTTCGCCTTGATCCGTCGACTAATCTCCTGAAATATGGCACGGCCATGTGTCACCTGTTACACTTTATACAGAGACCTTGTGTGGGGTGGTATAAATGAATATATAACCAGTCATACTAACTGGCTGACAGCTCAATATGGCAGTTTCCTTGTAGGTCTTCTTATTAACGGAATAAATATTGAAGATTGCAGACTTAATGGAATGTTACACCGTGTTGGTTAGTAATTAGCTACGTTTCGGTTGAGCTTGGTGCCGTCGTCTTCAGAGTAGTCTGAGACTCTTACTGTTCTTGGACGGCCCTGAAGACGGCGGCAGCCAGCAAGTTTCTTCGGAACCTCGGTAATTAATTACCAGTCAATACCACACCGTATCCCACATTGCTGTTGGAACAGAGCATCACACGAAATTCACTGTTAATCTTAACAGTAATTTCATTTCACAGAAAGTTGAAAGACGTGTGGCTACCAAACACGATCCCGAGTCACTTCCACTAGGGGAGTTTTTTAGGTTTTTGCAAGATGTGGCTCAGTATTCTACCGGAGAGTGACGCTGTGTCATTTGGTAGTCGGATCCCGACTTTTGAAGGGAATCTAATTGCCCTCGTCAAAGGTCCCTCCGAGACTTCTCCTCTGTTTCGAAACGTCGAGATCCGCAGTTTCGTTTCTCAGAAGAACGGAATCCTCCTATCCATTAATCGCCTATTTCTTTTCTTATTTGTCTTGAACTTTAAATGTTCTATTTTCTGGATGTAACGCCGTGTATTCTGATAAAGTGTACTGACGCTTTGGAAGATCGTGCTGCCTCTATAATCAGGTTAGATAAACGAGCAACTCTCACGGGACAGACGTTGCGAAGATACTGACAGTGTGGACCTCCATGTCAGATACCATAAAATTCTTACCTATATGGTATATACTCTAATATATTTTGAGTTTATTTGCAACTGAGAAATTGTTCCACTCATCCTGCGTGTATTTTCACAGCGTAGGTTTCGGGTTTATGTAGGCTACACATCCATAAGCCATTGCGATATTTTCGAAGCGTCTGCAGCACGCTTTAAGTTGAATGTCAACAGTGGTTCTTTAACAAGATAAGACTCTCACGTTAATTTATTAAGAAAGATATCTTTTTTTTAAACAACGCGACCTTTACAGCCTGTGCTAGTACAATATTCACATTTCTTCTTTTAATAGGATCTCGTGTAATATTCTCCAGCACCATTAAATTAAGATTCCTTTGCGACAAAAATATAAAAGCTCACCTTGGTTTGAAGATTAACCATTGTCGACGTAGAATTTCATTACTGGAAAGCCTTGCGAAAGAAAAGAACCGTAATATCCACGTGGCGCTTTCCTAATATATAAAGGTTCCCCGCACTTCAGCATTTGAGCCTTTTCGTACCACCAAATACCTTGTGACGTCATAAACTTCTGGGGATCTCTGAAGCTCTGTTCTTCGCAGCTTCCTGAGTGTGTGTGTCGGTCTGGCGGATTAAAACAAATGCCCGTACTTACGTGCCATATATGTTCGTTGCGCAATATAATGAAGAAAACATCATGCCGGTGGAGTCCACTGTACTTTAATGAATTCGCACGTCAAAATGCGGGAGTAGGCTCAAGATTTAGAGGACGTCAAATTTCTTTATTTTTGTGCGTATTGGACCGTGCGTCATCTTGATATTTGAATAAAGGTTGACCAACTAGATGACACTTGCTTTTTTATCTACTGCTCAATATGTAGACAAGTAGTCGCTAGCTCCTGAAGATGGACGTATTAACGTCTGAAACATGTTGAGCAGTAGATAAAAAAGCAAGTGTCATCTAGTTGGTCAAACTTTACTCTTTATTTTTTTTATATACCATGGAATCTTTGTGGGAAATGTTGCCGTATGACTGGTCTCTAATGGAGGACTATGAAATGAGAGTGTTTTGGACGGGAATTCTGAAGAAATTATTTAGACTTTAGCAGAAGGGATATAGTGGTGGTTGATATTCCTCCTTCGTAGCTGGAGGAAATTCGACTCGATTGCGAACATTACTGAAGTTTTTAGTTGCCTCAGTCCCTCCAGAAAGGTGCTGCGATGATATGTTGTCCCTTTTATCATGTCCCTGAACACGGCAGCTTTACCGCATACAAAGATTGCACGCGCGGGAACACAATAAAAAAAGAACACGCTATGGCTCACGGCAGGCTACAACAGCTTTTTCCACATATTTTATTTCAAATTAACGGTTTCATTTTACGCTTTGTAACGTACGTAGTTAAAAAATATAATTAAACGGCAGATGGTAGATGTGTATGGAGGTGCATCATTAAATTTCCATTTCTGTGTAACTGCATAATTTATTAATCATTGCAATTACTGTAAAACTGAAAGCACAATGAGGAACGCTAGTCATAAAATAATCGGAAATTATGTCATGAACTGAAGATATGTCATCCTGTTATTGGATAGGACTGAAAGACAGAAGCCTGTTGAAGGGATATGGCTCATGCTTTTCTATTCTAAGAGCCTCTGGTGATGGATTATTGCACTTAGAATTGCTAAGAATTCGCACTTTTCCATGACCTGGTATTCAAGATAATAACACAATGTTTCGCGAAGTGAATCTTTTTCCATCCTCAGGTGGTATAGTGGGGAAACGCCTGCTGACTCGGATCAGACAGAAAGGGCTACTCTCAGTAACTGGACCACTGAAATGTTGTGTTCTTCTTTTTTATACGAGACAATGGAAAACGTCCAGAGGAGTAATAACCTTGAGTCTCACTGTTTTCTTCTTTGCTCTTCCATACCTTTTTTACGGAAATTTGAAAGCACTGAAAGTGAAAAGTAAGCAAAAATGTATAGCATTGTAATTTGATTATATGGATCCACAAATACACGTAATGAATCATTATTGCTTTTGACTAATTTGTTTTTGGTTTATTAATTTATAAAGAGTTTCAGGTACATTCAAATTGCCTGATTTCATGTGGAAGTTCGATGAACACACCTTAGACTGAAATAGGCATAAAACTTTCCTCTCCTGGGATGCAATTACGTCTAGTGCTGCACAACAGTCTTCCAAATCAATCCTTGAGAAACATGCCACAAAACTGTATTAAATCTTCTTTTGTTTTTCTCTTTGCGGAGACTGTGTTATTTAAGACATCGCTGTCAGTCTGCACACTGTGCGAATAATTTAAAGCAATATATGTTCATTATCATCTTCTTGACAGTACAGTGTTGTTTCTTCTCTGTCGTTAAGAATGTATTACGTATTCCTTCATTCATTCATGACTTTCTTTGATAAACAGAAATTTCCATACAGGAACAAAACTATTGAGTTTCTGTAATAAATTTCATTGGACTTTCCTCGAAACTTTGATATAGTATGATGTTAGGTAGCTACCGCACACTTTCACGCTCGTCCGTTCGGAACACACGAACAACACTTACTGCACAGTAGGATTCTGCCAATGAATTGTTACCTTAAAGTTTGTCCCAGCCTTTAAGAGAGGGTGTGGGAGAAACGGGTTTCATTATGGGGCATAGAAGAGGAGTATGTAATTGGGCAATAGCTGAAGCCCTATACTCACCAGAAAGTTAGTGCTGCAAGGAAATGAGCCTTTACTGGGGAGGCCGACACGTTTTAAAAGGGATCCTGGATGGCATGACGTCATTCTTTGATTTTATTCATTTTTAATTAAATACGTAAAAATTCTGTTTTAGATTTTTTTATTTTTTACACCGTGCATTGTAATATAATTGTAGTACATAAACCAACAAAATGCACCTGTTTTAAATATTATTTTAATTTTTAATATTTGATGCCTTCTACGTGTTTCGAATCCGAGGGTTCGTCTTCAGGAAGACGGTTGTATGTACAGCTATGTTATTGTATGTTTTACATGCATCAATATTAGCAGTCTTGTAAGTAGAAAAGTGTGTTCACTACATCGAAAGCACTTTCCTACCTACATCGAACACACTCTTCTACTTACCAGACTGCTCATACTGATATATGTAAAACACACTATACCATTCCTGTACGTACAACCGTCTTCCTGAAGATGAACCCTCGGGTTTGAATCATGTAGAAGACATTACAAATGAAAAGTTAATATATTAATTTATAAACGGTGAATTTTGTTGGTTTATATTGTATAATCCTGTCGTAATTTTGATTATTTGCAGAGAAATTATTATTAAAAATCTGTCAGACATTAAAATGTAAGAAAGCTTTTAAGTCATAAAAATAGACGTTATGCCCTTGGATTGCGGTTTTTTATTAGGCTGTTAAGGGAAATTGGAGCTTTTGGAGAGTCTAAAGAGAATAGGCCTTTGTGTCTATAGACACGGAACCTCTCTTCTTGTAGTTTCTTTCCTTAATTCTCCCTCTGCACTTACTGGTCGAAATAAGGTAATTGGTGTTTCAGAAGGTTCGCAGAACTACGCTGTCTTCCCTCCGGGGGCTTCAAAGGATCTTTCAGGTCACCTGTTATCTTTAATTTTTCCGAATATGTGACAGAAGGTTCACTACTGAGATAAAATATTAGGTAGTAATTTTACGCTAAAACCACTTATTCAAAATTGTAACACTCTCTAACTTTTCCCACTAGCCCTTTACAAAATAACTTGCTACTAGTTTCTCTTAACTTTATCATCTTTTAACTGTGAATAATGCATAGAAAATATAGTGTGTCTGCCAGCTCCTTATTCACTTCCAAAAAATACTCCCTAATCAGAACCTAGTAGTAACTTAACTGGTCAAAAAGTTTCTTCTAATACGAAAAAGGAAGCTGCATTACCTGCACTTGGACCTTGTTTGAGCCAGACGGAACTGTTCTTCAAATTTCATATCTTCCAAAAAACATATTAATTTATTATCCATCAAACATTCCCATAGGAATGCCTTGCTTTACGTTGTCTGGCTGAAGTGTTGCATACATTTCTCATCATTAACATGCATGCTACATAGCATGCCAGTTTCATATGGCGTAATAGTACGCTCAATTCCACGTGCTCGTTTCCCCATTTAAAGAGTTTTAATGGAAGCTAAGAGATTTATTTGCTGCTTATAATTTTGTGAAAAGCATAAAATTATACTACTTACTTAAAACAATTCGAAATTAAAAATCAAAATAAACATAGAGTATCTTAACCATGAAAATCGTGATCGATACTGGAACGCTGTAAACCAAGATTGGTGCCAAAATAATCCGACCTTTGCATGAAGTTACGAACAATGAAATGAACAACAGCGATGCTATCGAGTTTTTCGCCTTACGGAAAAGCAACAGAAAGTCCTAGTGTGAATGCCAAAACAATTGGAACGCATTTAAATTCTGTGTTAATATTCACAGCTCTCATGGAATAGGAAGTGCTTCAGAATAAGCCAGTTTTATCGGAAGTCTCAGGGGAAAGACAAAATCTGATCACGTAAATCTTTTGTTTTCCCTGATACCCGTGAGATCTGGCAAACCTGTGCTGTGTTTGCACTAGATTCTTGAGGACCAGAGCCACCCCCGGCGACCTGAAAAGGTCCAGCTCAATATTGGCGCCCTGTGACAATGACAGCTCACGATTCTACAACCTTTACCTTCCCCCTTGGCTCACCCTGTGGGTGTAGTCTCCTGTGCATGTCTCAGCAACCAAAGCATCTTATTTACTCTTGTAATGGAAAGAGTGGAAATAGGATCACGTGGGATCGATAACCGATATTGTGTATATGTTGGTACGGAATGACGGCTGTGGGGTGGGGGGAGAAGAAAAATTCTCTGCACTTCTCTTAGAACTACTAGTGCCTGTCTGTGTGTGTGTGTGTGTGTGTGTGTGTGTGTGTGTGTGTGTGTGTGTGTGTGTGTGTGCGAGCCTACGGTATAAATGGAGATTCGGGGTCGGTCAGCTTGTTTGACAGGGTCGAAAACTTTACGCATAGATTTGCCATCATTCTCGATGCACGTACGCCTTTCCAATAACCCAAATAACGTAAAATAAGGGCAAGTCACAGAGGAGAAAGGCAGGATTCCCTCCTGCTTGATATTAGATTTATTGGCCATAAAAGAAGGTCTACAAATGTAGAGGTTACGTGTTACGAATATCAAACAAGATATTAAACTCCATCTCCCTTTGGAAATGTCGTCACACGCTGTTTGCCGCATAGTTTCTTATATAGCATAGGCCTAGTAACGAATATTTTCCGAGAAAAAGGTCTAAACCGCATGTTTTGAAAGTTTCTATACATCATTATAATTATCCAGTGTAAGAAAGACAATTAATGTATAATTTCTACTCCTATACCCTATATGATTTCTATTCCTCTATCTTACATAGTTTCTACTCTTATATCCTACATAATTGTTATTCCTTTATTCTAAATAATTTCTATTCCTATATACTACTATATAATTTATATCCTATGTAATTTTTATTCCCATATCCTATATAATTTCCATTCCTATATTCTATATAATTTCTTTTCCTATATCTTATATAATTTCTATTCATATATACTGTATAATTTCTATTCCTATATACTATATAATTTCTATTCATATATAATATATAATTTCTATTCCTATATAATATATAATTTCTATTCCTATATAATATATAATTCTATTCATATATACTGTATAATTTCTATTCCTATATACTATATAATTTCTATTCATATATACTGTATAATTTCTATTCCTATATACTATATAATTTCTATTCCTATATACTATATAATTTCTATTCATATATACTATATAATTTCTATTCCTATATACTATATAATTTCTATTCATATATACTATATAATTTCTATTCCTATATACTATATAATTTCTATTCATATGTACTGTATAATTTCTATTCCTATATACTATATAATTTCTATTCCTATATACTATATAATTTCTATTCATATATACTGTACAATTTCTATTCCTGTATAATTCGTGCTTTAGTCCAACGACAGGCTGTTCGATCCTGGATGTTTATATTCAGATACCCGCAGCGGCAAGAGAATGAGGAACATCTTGCAGGGTTGTAGTATATATGTTAGTGTCGCATTTTTTAATTTTGGTAACAAACACGTAAATTATAACCGGAACATCTCATGAGGCAAGTCTGCTGTGTGACGATCATCAGACATCCAAGACGGTAGGCTCGGCTACCGCAATGAAATATACTGCATTAAGCGCTACTAATTTATCGAGTCTGGTTGCAGGAAGGTTCACTGTGTCTTTTTTATCTTGTCTCTGGGCAGGGAAGCTTTATCTCCTAGAGTGTATACATCCGCCGGTACATCACGTAAAAGCTGCAGTGTGCAGGGTGACGACAAACGGAACAAGGTACTAAACGTCGCAATGGAGAGATTATCCCTCTGACTGTTTATCTTGTAGATCCAAGTTCTGTATCTCAATACACGGAGGCAGTATATACTGTCATATCTACATGATTTTGCTCAGTCCCTCAGGACTAATTTATTCTAATTCTTTCGCAATTAGATGGTCACTGTTACAGCCCATGATTCGACGCTATATAATCTTAGACAATGATAGGTTCGTTAAATGAACCATGAACACGTACACGTTGCAGATTGGGAACCGTTAATTATTAAACACAAGACGGCTTGTCCTTTCCTTCGCTGTATTTCGTAATATTAGCTTTTTTATCGTCGAAAGAAACGCGAATGTATTTACAAATTGGTAGTAGGTGGGAATTAGGAGGTGGCTTGCTCGAAGATGCTAAATCTGTTTTCGCCTGGAGATTCTGACAGAATATCGCAAAACAATTACATTTATTTTTATTTAGGGAGAAATTAAAACAAGTACACATCTAAGGCGCGGTGTTAGCATACGGACCCTTTGTTTATTCTTCTCCGTAAATAAGAGAGAACGGTACTGGCGTTAGGAAGGAAGATTCTTTGACTTCCGATGAGGAACTCGTCACTGCCTGCTTCAGGTATGCCGTCGATGTTAGGATGATTGTTGAATGCTGAACTGAAGAGGATTCGGAAAGAAACTGCCGTGGCATAATGGAGGTACTATACAGGGAATTTCCTAGATGGGCTGAGGAAAACGGCCCAAAATCTGTATATGAATAATCGGTGTCCTGGCCGAGGTTTGAAGCGGCGTCGTGTCGAGTCCAGAAATTTTATTGTGTAATGAGTCCCTTGTTACGAAGGCATGGCACGTTCCTTGGTTTTACGGGCGGCGGATGCGGTATGTAAATGTGGTTGGTGGCTGGGAATACGTTGCATGAAGGTACAAACAACCGAAAAGAGTGATCCTTCAGATTCACGGTTGCTCGGCTGATAAGTTCTGCTTACCTAAAGTTACAGATGTTATGACGTCTCACAGAATGTCTTGGACTTTAGCGGGCAGATTTGAACACGGTACTGAGCTTCTGGGTTTCATAGAAGGCGAAGAAATTCGATGAATAACTGAATATTTGTTAGCTTCTCAAAAAAAAAAAGTCAATTTGCTTGGATCGCAGTGTTGACAGTATCCGCTCTCACTGAGGTAAATCACAACCTGGCTTGTTTTTCGAGTAAACAGAATTAAATTGTAACCGGAACCAAATACATAGCTAAAGTTTTTGTATACTTTTGCAATAAAATCGTGAAATGTTTCCCACGCTGCCTGAAAGTAAACAGGAATTTTCAACAAGTCGGTGCCTACGCACAAAAAGACGTCTAAAGAATATATGATTGTGGGTCTCACTTCATTAATATGTTGCTGCTAAGAAAATGATCGGATAAATTTTAGTGAATCAGGCATTGATTACTTGGTAATCTGATTTGTAAAGATAGACCGAAGTCTAATTATAGGTTACGTGGAAAGAAAGATAACACGAATCACGTAATCTGAATTAGAAGTTAGTTTCCATGAAGTTTGGTCCAGAAGCAAAACTTAAAGTAATTCAAGACCCTGCCAAGAGGAACTTTTTCTATTACTTATTGTGCCAACTTGTATTTTTCTCTTATTGGAAGAGAAGAAACTTTTTTCCTAAACACTAATAAGCCCCACACTGGGCATTCAGACTCGCTATTTTCAAAATATTTATGCAAGATAAAGGAACATTTGTATACGTTTTTATTATTTAAACCAAGAACGTTAGGACAGTGGTGGCATGCTTTACTATGACATTCCGGGTAAAGAAGGTGTTACACTTTCCTTAACACTTGGCTTAGCAACACCTCCTGATGCCCATGGTTCTCCGCGTCTCTCTTTGAAACCTGGAAGTTTCTCGCGTCAGGTGTTGAGGCGGAATGGGAGAGAGAAGAACCACACATTCCAGTTTGAAACTTTGTTTGCGTTGTAGTTCGTACCCTCATATCCTTCGTCTTAACCAAAGTTCCCTATATAGGGGTGCGTCTCTGTTCCAACTTGCTACACCTTCCTATACTTTGTGTGTGTGTGTGTGTGTGTGTGTGTGTGTGTGCCGTGTGTTGTCTCTGAATATATATGACCCTTAATGAATGGTGTTTACGAAACACGTGTGTGTATGTTCCGTTTAGTTTACTTTAAGAGTCTTTTGGTAAATTGTGGATAAGAATAATTAGGGAGCAGTGGGTAATAAGTTGATACAACTTAAAATTCAGTGTGAGGCACGTAAAAGTAAGGAATGAGCTTATCTTGCATAGAATTAACGAGGATATTCCATTATTACAATGATGCATAATCCACAGTCCACTATATTCCTAACTTTGATTTTCATACACATTCAGCAGCGGCATTCCGTTTATGTGTTTAATTATTTATTGATTTATGGCTTATTTAACCATGTTGTCAGCAGCTCGGCTTATATAGCAGTCTTATGAATATTATAAAGAATTTTAAAAGTGTGGATATTCTTGTGTTAAATTGATATATCGCCTCGCTATTTTATGGATTGACGGAAGCGATCGGTCTTCGAGCCTATAGTGGCTGCCTTAAATGTCCATGATACTGCTATCGAGAATTTAGGGACTGACTGAGTATTTACATTGCTTAATTACTCAAAATCACTAAACTTAATTCTTAATAAAGTTTAACTAAAAATTAGTAAAGTTTATTTAAGTCTTCGGCCAGAAGTTGTTACGAAAGTGGTCACTGTTAAAATTAGCAAACGTTTGTATAAAATCAATTTCTATATTCCTAGGAACATAAGCAGATGCAAATTAGTTTCTTAACTCTTCTGAGGACGCCACATTACCTGCGGTCTTCAACCAACCTGTAAAAAGAACCCAGCAAAAAGTTCTTTGTGCTGCCAGCGAATATTAATTGGTCAGCGTAATCGTTCAAAAGGAACGTGATAACTTTCCGGCTTGGAGAGCGTGTAGGCAGTGTGGGTTGCATGCGTCTCGCGGTATCCTAATGGTGCGAATAGGTTCTTGGCCAGTACAAATAAGATCATTTACGTGGCAGGAAATCAATAAAATCGTTAACAGCGCTGTTTTCTGCGATGTGATGTTGTTGAGTCTGATAAAAGCGTAACGACGTTTCGGAGGAACATGCTGCCTCATTTCAAATTTTTAACAATTCTTTGATTACCAGACTATTCTCGGTTTTTGGTTGCATTTTTTTAAAATCGACTAAAACGGTATGTAATCTTAAATGCATAGTGACTAGAGTGCCGTACCGATGGGTAAGTGCTTTTGCGTTACTTTATATCTTGAACCATAGAGGTGATTATACTTACCACATGCTAGAACACAAGAAGCTGCTGTACAGTCTCTCGCGCCATCATCAGAATAACCGCTATTTGTTTTTCTACGTCATATTAACTAGCTGTTCTTTGCAACTGAGGCTGTGTTTCGTACGGGCTAGTAATTAGATTTTTAAACAATACATCGGCGTATTTTTGCTTCGAATGTTTAAACATTCGTAGCCGTATATTTACGTTAAGGTCAAATTCAACACCATTGATTTTTAAAATAAGACGAAGAGATTTTCAGATCGCGTATCAACCTCTTGATTTGTTTAGACCGGCCTGCTTTCAGAGTAACTGCAGTTTATGTAACCCGAGAGTCACAGAATTCGGTAACATTTTGTCACTGCGAAAGTTCTTGAGTTATTCTAACTATTGCAGCAGGATGGCTTTATTTTGTAGATCGGTACTTGCGTAATTCCCAAAAGAGTTAAGAGAGCAGAGCAAAACAGATACTCAGTTCAGCGCTCCATTTTCATAGAATATATTCCGTGTATTTTTAATAGCAACACAAATAATTCTATATAAAGTGTAGGGGAACTTCGCTTTGAGTTACAATTTCAGATGTAAAATAGTACATTGAAACTTTAAGCCTGGAAGGGAGAAATTCATCTAGTCGATTTTAGATCTGTCCTAATTGTGATAATCTCCATCTCCCTCCGTCCCTAGTTACCGTGAGAGTTTGCAAAATTATCTCAATCACCGTGTAGAATTTTAGAGGGAGGATAAGAGGGTGAACAGAAGACGTAACAGCTAGGGGAGAAAACCGCCAAAGAAATTAATTACAAGTATACGGAACATTCATCCGTGTTCCATTTGTATCCATTTATATGACGTTTAAATCTGTAGACTTACAGACTCTGGAGCATAAAATCTGCTTGCTCACTGTTCTCTTTACACAAACGAATCCAGTTACTGGTGACCTCTCCCCACGCAAGTACTTACAGAATCCCTCTTGTCATGGGCTTCCGACTGAGGTGACGTTTAGAAAGCGGCCATGCGTTCTTCCCCTTCAGCTTTTAAATTCAGATATTTAGTTTATCTCAGTATTTAACCAACTTGATGCACAAAATTTGTTTCACAATAAGTTTTATTTCATGCCTCTACATGTTTCGAGCACATGTGCTCGAAACATGTAGAGACATGAAATAAAACTTATT
>Ga0131853_10007461_pt1 | contig 19809 bp, 15 predicted proteins | sample TergutLab28metaG_FD_92764 | JGI IMG/M metagenome (GOLD analysis project Ga0131853, IMG submission 92764) | Labiotermes labralis P1 segment gut microbial communities from Petit-Saut dam, French Guiana - Lab288 P1 (version 2) (version 2) | ecosystem: Host-associated > Arthropoda: Insects >... | reverse complement strand
GGGAAGCGGAACTGCCGCTCGGCAGTACAGAAGGGGGAGGATGTCACCGCCGCTGTCGTCTCGGCAAAACCCCCGGCGATGGTCATGGCCGCAAGAGCCAGCGATTCGCCCATGGTCGAACAGGCACCGAACAGACCGAAGTAGGGAATCTCGCTGTCCCTGTGGCCGTAGGAAGAGCCGATGCACTGGTTGAGCAAATCGCCCGCGAACAAAAACTCCACCGCGCTCGGCGGGATTCCGGCCTTGTCCGCCGCGAGCGCGAAGACCGTGCGCTGCATGATGCTCTCGGCCTTTTCCCAAGTGGCCTCGCCCCAGTAGGAATCGATGTTAATTTGGTCAAAGCTGTTCCCCAGCGGACCTTCGCCCTCTTTCTTCCCCGCCACGGCGGCGTGGCCGATGAGGACGGGCGGCGCAGGGAATACCATTGTCTGCTTGCCTATTTTTGGCATAGTGCGGCCTCCGAATTGCTTGATTGGGTTTCACTATACTATTCGCCGATTTCAGGTCAAATATACAGAGGGAAATGCCCCGTTTCGTCCTCTATGAGCAGCCGAATCTCCTGTTGACGGCCCGTTTCGGCGTTGACGTAGACCAGTACCGCTTGTCCGTCCGCCGCCCGACAGCGAAACGCATAACAGAGTGCTTCCCGCCCTCCGGCTATGGCGAGAATGACCATGTCGTAATCCTCTGCGATGAGCGTGTCGGGGACGGCAGTCAAGGCTTCTTCCTTTGTGACTGCGGGCATCGGAGGCTCCCGCTCTCTATGCGCGGCCGATACAAAATCGGTGACACGCCCGTTGTCCAGCGCGATACTGATTTGCACCGCATCGGGGTAGATGAGCACACCGTCCGATACAGGGACAAATTGCGCCGCAACTCGATGTCCCTCCCGCCGCCAACGGCGCAGGGTTACGCCCTCGTATCCGTTGCGGGTCAAAAAATCTTCGGCGAGCGCAATCCCCTCCTCCGCGGTCAGCGCGGCCGTGCGGACTTGTCGGGCTGTCTCCATTCGCATCACCCGTCCGCTCGCGCGGCAAACCTCCGCCGTGAAGTCACCGCCGTCTATGCGGGCACGGAATTTGTGGCTGCCCGTGTGGGTGAAGATATTTTCTCGTAGTCCCGTGAATGCGGCAAGCTCTGCGCGGGCGATTTCTACGGTAGTGCCCGCCTCTGCGGGCGCGGATACCGGGGTAGTACCTGTGAGCTGTTCTTCGATTTGGGCCATGGCTTCCAGGGTTGGCTCTAATTCGAGAGGCGGACAGCCAAAGGCCGCCCTTACGAGAGCGATGGTCTCCGATAGGGCTTCGAGTTCGGCGCGTTCCCCGGGGGCGTGGCCGTCCCGTCCGTGCGCGGTGCGGGCGAGGGTGCGGGCATAGTCTCTTACGTGGGCAAACCATGCGGCGGTTTCTTCTGTTTCGATGGGTAACTTCTCCAAGACAACAGCGGCCTCGGCGGCTCGGCCGTATAGTGCAGTTGCCACGGCGGTGAAGGTCTCCGGCGAGGCGGCGTAGCGGCCTTTTCTGAGTGCCAAATCCATCTCCGCCACGCTCTCCGAAAGCTTGACCAGCGAAACCGTGCGCCCCTCCTCCTGCACCCTATGGAGCTGTCCGAGCTCTAACCGCTGCTGATAGATAAATCCGGCCAGCACGAAGATGAGTGCGAAATTGAAGCTGATGAGCAGGACAATCCAACGTCTTTTATCCACCTTGCATCCCCCCTCTTTTTAGTGAATAACCGTTTCGGTTCCCGCTCTTAGTTATTCACGATTCACCATCAGTTATTCACCGCTCACTTCTGTTTGTGTTGACTAACCCGCCCTCTGCGTGCTAGATTGGATAATAATGTTATAACTTGCAGGGGCCGATGCCCACATCGGCCCGTCCCGTTTCTTCGGCGGTCACGGGTCGATGCGGGCATCGACCCCTACGTAAAACAGGAGGCCCCCCATGCTTAAACATCGTGCCATGCAGCGTACTTGGTTGGAAATCGACCTTGACGTGCTTCAACACAATTACGACATCCTCACCTCCCACATGCAGCCGAACACATCGCTGATTGTGGTCGTCAAAGGGGACGGCTACGGCAATGGGGCGGGGATGGCGGCTGACCTTCTGGGGCGGAATGAGATCGTCGCGGGGCTTGCCGTTGCGAGTTTGGACGAGGGCATTGAACTGCGGCGGCGGGGACATGACAAAACCATCCTCCTCTTCTGCTACACGCCGCCGGAGTTGGCGGAGGAGATTGCGGCGCACAATTTGACCACAACGCTCTGGTCAGCGGAGCAAGCGCGGGCGTTGGATGCCGCCGCCAAAGCCGCCGGATGCCGTGTGTCGGCACACATCAAACTGGACACGGGCATGTGCCGTCTCGGCGTGGCCGCCCGCAGACCCGAACACTACGAAGCCGCCGTCGCCGAGTGCGAGGCGATACTGGCCTGCGAATACCTCGATATCAGCGGCATTTATACCCACTTCGCCACCTCTGGTTTGCTAGATACGGAGCAGACGGACACGCAGTTTGCAAACTTCAAGGCCATTGTGGACGCATTGGAAGCCCGCGGCCATACGCTCCCGCAAATCCACTGCGCCAACTCGGGGGCGACGATGTTTCATCCGCATATGCACTACGGGCTTGTCCGCAGCGGGTGTATGCTCTTCGGCATCCAATGCTGCTGGTCCGAGCAAGTGCGGGAGACGGCGACGCATCCCATGCAGGTGCGGGGACGCATCGCGCAGATACAGCACCTCATCCCCGGTGACCAAATCGGTTACGACAGAGCCTATGCGGTCACGGATCCGATGACTATCGCCATCCTCGCCGCAGGCTACGGCGACGGTATCCCCGCCCGCATTTTCGGGACGACAGGGCCCTTGGTGAACGGCAAAGTCGCCCCGGTGGTGGGGATTTCTATGGACCAGATGATGATTGACATCACGGACATTGCGGGCGTCACGGCGGGTCAAATCGTTACCTTCGCCGGAGCCGACCACGGTACCGTTCGAGACATTGAGCAGACGGGTGCGGCCATGGGCATACATCCGGGAGATTTCCTCACAGGCTTTCCCCGCCGTGTGCCGCGCATATACTATCAGGGCGGCGAAATCGTCGCCGTGGACGGGCTGTCAGGCCCGATGGACGTTTCATCAACCGGAGGACACCCATGACCAAACAAGCAAAATCCCGCGAGCAAATCTCTGTATTTGTCTCCGTGACCAATATTATATTCAACACGCTGTTGACCTCTTTCCAACTTTTCGCCGGCATTTTCGCGGGGTCACAGGCGATGATTTCCGACGCCATTCACAGCCTGTCCGACGGGCTGAGTACGATTCTCGTCATCATCGGCGTGAAGTTGGCGGCGCAGAAACCGGACGCGAAGCATCAATACGGCCACGAGCGGTTCGAGAGCGTGGCGGCTATCTTGCTGTCCGCCGTCCTCGTCGTCACCGGCGCGGGTATCGGCTGGGCGGGGATACAGCGGATTATCGACGCCGGCACGACCCCCATCGCCGAGCCCGGTATACTGGCCCTCATTGCGGCGATAGTCGGCATCGCGGTGAAAGAGTCCATGTACTGGCGTACCCGCTACTACGCCAAGAAGCTCAACTCCAGCGTTCTCATGGCCGACGCTTGGCACAACCGCTCCGATTCCCTCAGTTCCATCGGCAGTTTTGCGGCAATTTTGGGCGCACGGATGGGTTTCCCCGTGCTTGACCCCTTGGCCAGCATTATAATCAGCGTGTTCATCCTCAAGGTGGCCGTGGACGTGTTCCGCAACGCCGTGGGCAAAATGACAGACCGCGCCGTAGATGAAGAAACCGCCACCGCCATCCGCGCCGTCGTAGAGGCACAGCACGGCGTGACAGCACTTGACCTGCTCCAAACCCGTGTCTTCGGCGACCGTGTCTATGTGGACATCGAAATCGCCATCGACCGTGACCTCCCGCTCCATGCGGCGCACGACATCGCGCAGGGGGTTCACAACGCGGTAGAGGCAGGGTTTCCGGCGATTAAGCATTGTATGGTGCATATGAATCCGACGGCGGCGGGAGAGGTGCAATAAAATCCCCTGCCCCCAGAGTATATATACGCGGTAAGCGTTATGATTCGTCACACAGTTGAATTGACCGTGCCAAACGCAAGCGCAAAGCAGTTTTACGATTTTATGATAAACCCTTGTGACCAACGATACAGCGAATGGTGGCAAGGGGAACATTTGCAGTTTCACATCGTGAAACACGGCAAGGAAAATCATCTTGGTGATGTGGTTTTTATGGATGAATATTTAGGTAAAAACCGCCGATTGACTTTCTTCGCAGTCGTAATCACAGCAAACCGCCCGAATAAAATCGAATGGCAGATGAAGAAAGCAAATCTGCGGCTTCCTGCAGTCGTGGATTTGGAGTTAAACGATACCGATGCTGGCATTCGGTTAAAACATGAGCTGCGGATTGGTTATTCGGGTATCGGGAAATTGTTCGACCCATTCATCAAATTATATTTCAGCAAATCTTTCCGGAACGCACTTGAAGAACATTGTAACATTGAGTGGTTCAAACTGGCTGCATATCTTGCCGCATAACCATGCCACCTAATTCTAATAACCAAGGAGAACAAAGTATGCGATTCATATTACTCGGCTACGACGGCACAGACGCAGACGCGCCCGCACGGCGGGCGGCGGCACGGGCGGCACACTTGGAGGGTGCAAAAACCCTCTGCGATGCGGGCATCTTCCAATACGGCGGTGCCTTGCTCGACAAGGAGGGCAAGATGATTGGCTCCATGATGGTACTGGAGTACCCCTCGGAAGAAGCCCTCCGGGCGGAGTTTTTCCCGGTTGAGCCGTATGTCACGATGGGCGTGTGGCAGGAGATTGTGGTGCATCCGTTCGGGCTTGCGGGGATGTTTGGGGGGTAGGGGGTGGTCCCCTCCGGCCGTCTAACGGCGACGGCCCCTCGTAAACGAGGGGGGCTAAGGGCAGGGCAAGAGCTTCCCTCGTTTACGAGGGAGGTGGCCGCCGCGCAGCGGCGGTCGGAGGGAGTTCTCCCCCAGTCGCCTACGGCGATAACTGACACCCCAAGAGCGAAGCGATTGGCTCGGCGGAAGGAATGCCTGTGGTGCAGCCCCCTCGCAAGCGAAGGGGCCCGGGGTCAAGGACGACCACCCCACCGCCTGCGGCGGCACCCCTCCAAGGAGGGGAATCAGGGCATCACAACTGCAACACCGCGAGCAACATAAGTAACGCCCCGCTCACCCATGACACATCTGCCGTGACCCGCGCGGCCAATCGTCCGCCCAGTCTGCATCCGACGGCGACGGCGCACACGGTCAGCCCGAAAGTCACGCCCACCGTGAGCAATGCGCCTGCGCCGAGCAAACCCGCGCCCAATCCGGCGGCGATGCCGTCTAATGACAGGGCGATGGCGAGTGCCGCCGCTTCGGGCAGGGAGAGCGTACGGGAGCCGTCGGCATCGGCTGTCTTGGGGTCGGCGTAGACTTGGAGGATGAACCTGAGGTTAAACGCAGAAAATTTAATCTGCCCGCCCAAGTCGCCGCGGCGGCGAATCCAGTTCTTGAGCGAGCTGTCGCAGACCCGAATCACGCCGAGGCCAAACAGAATCATAAAACTAAACATCGCCGCCAAACTGTCGTCCATCCACTCGCCCATTACACCGCCGAGCAAAAGTGTCAAACCCAAAACGCCGCTGCAAATCAAACTGATGACGAGCAACGACCCGACAGGGATACGGATTTTTTGACTGCCATAGGCAAACGAAGCCAACAGCGCATCCACCGACAGCGCAGACGCCAGAATGATTGCTTGGAAAACGGAAAAAAACATAATAAAACAACCCCTTGGAATTCGGATATATACGCATCCTATTCTCCAAGGGGTTGTTTTGTTGTCAGTTGACGTGTTACACCGCTCTTTGCACTTTGCCGGAGCGCATGCACCGGGTGCAGGCGTGTACGTGTTTCGGCGAACCATTCACCACTGCTTTGACCCGCTTCACGTTGGGCTTCCACATGCGGTTCGACCGCCGGTGGGAGTGGCTGACCTTGATGCCGAAGGAGACACCCTTGTCGCAATATGCACATTTTGCCATTCTCTTGCACCTCCCCCACAGGGCAGGCCCTGTGGGGGCCCCCCCTCATTTAATCTATTATACGGCGGAAATGAATTCCGCCTATATCAAGATTTTTGCTTTGCAAAAATGCTTGGACGCCGGACTCCCGGCGGCGGGACAGAAGTCCCACCCTGGATGGATAAGTCTCGTTAATAAACAGAGCAAGAAGTATTGTACCAGATTCTCAAGCGAATTGCAAGAGGAAACGGGCAAAAAGTATGTCTTTTTCGCATTTGAAAACTTTCGTCAAATTGCCTGTATTTTCACCCCCCCCGCTGGATTTTCTGCGCAATATCCAATTGTTTTTGCAAGGGGATGTGATATAATGGGACGAGAAGAGAATGCCCCTGTGACATGTAATTCTTGTCACGGAAGCGGAAAACCCTTTCAAACAACAATTTAAAGGAGTAAAACTAAGAATGAGCAGCCTATTATTACCCCTACTATTCATCGGCGGAATTTTTATATACCTGTATAAGTTCAAGCCTTCTGCATTTATAACAGCAAGGAAATTTTTAGTTATTTTAGTGGGACTGGGATTTATCGGCGGCGGGATTGCCATGTACATATACAGCACATCCATAGCAAGATATGATTTTTTCCACCCCGATTTCGGCATAAGAGATACGCTTTCCACGGGCGGCATTGCCCTTGCCTTTGCGGGTCTTATTGTTTTGGTTGCATACTTTGTTGTGCAGTCTTTAAAAAAATCGCAAAAATAAACAGACAGCTATTCACTTTACACCTGCAATACTGTCAAAAAAAGAATATGTAATATGTGTACATTGCGGGATAGTATTTTTGAAATCCGAGGTGACACAACCAAACACACAAGCCGGAATATATAATATTCCCGGCTTGTGTGTTTGCAAGGGCGACAATGAATCGTCAGCACGTTTCACCCTGCACCATACATAGGCACAGACGATTGATATCCTCTCTTTTGAACCCCAACGCAAGTACAATAAATAAAATCCCAATTTTTCTTCGCCGCTTTCCTTGAAAATTGCTCGGATTTTTGATAGAATGGTATGTCGTTAATCTTTATGTAGGGACGATCGACCTCGGTCGCCCGCCGTTCCGGCGCGTACCGTGCATGGACACGGGCGACCGGGGACGGCCGCCCCTACGAACAACAATCGGAGAGAGACATATGCCTATCAAAATCGGAATCGACATCGGCAGTACCACGGTCAAGGTGGTGCTGTTGGACGAACATAACACCCTCCTCTACCGGGTCTACGCCCGGCATTATTCCAAGGTGCGGGAGGAGGCGGCGCATCAACTGCGGCAAGTGGCCGAGCGGCTTGCGGGGCAGGAGGTTGTGCCCATTATCACGGGTTCGGCGGGCTTGGGCGTGTCTGACGCCGCAAACATCGCCTTTGTGCAGGAGGTCTACGCTACCGCCGCCGCCGTGAATACCTACATCCCCGACACGGATGCCGTCATCGAACTCGGCGGGGAGGATGCGAAGATTATCTTCTTCGGCCGCACGCTGGAGGAGCGCATGAACGGCTCCTGCGCCGGGGGGACGGGGTCGTTTATCGACCAGATGGCCACCCTCTTGGACGTATCGGCTTTAGAACTGGACGCGCTTGCGCTCAAACACGAGAAAATCTACCCCATCGCCTCCCGCTGCGGGGTGTTTGCCAAGAGCGACATCCAGCCGCTGCTCAATCAGGGCGGGCGAAAAGAGGACATTGCGGCCTCTATTTTCCAAGCCGTGGTTGACCAGACCGTCGGCGGTCTGACGCAGGGACGGGAACTGACAGGCAAAATCGTATTTTTGGGCGGCCCGCTGACGTTTTTGCAAGGTCTGCGGGACCGCTTTGTTGCGACTTTGGAGCTGGACGAGGAACACGCCGTGTTCCCCGAAAACGCCGACACTTTCGCCGCCATCGGTGCCGCACTCTGCACGGAGGGCGTGGAGGCCATGCCCTTTGAGGAACTTTTGCGCCGTCTCGAAGAATCCGCCGCAGAGTCCGGTCTCACGGACATCTTGCCGCCCCTTTTCGCTGACGAGGATGAGGTGGATGCCTTCCGCGCCCGCCACGCCAAAGCGGCCCCCGATCCGGTAGACGCCGAGACCTACAGGGGCGATGCCTATCTCGGCATTGACGCGGGGAGTACGACGACGAAGATGGTACTCATCACGCCCGACGGCGGGATTTTATACAGCTACTACGGCTCCAACAAGGGTAATCCGGTCACGATTCTGCTGGCGGAGCTGAAAACCCTCTATGCCTTCTGCGGCGATCGCATTACGATTCGATCGAGTGCGGTGACGGGCTACGGCGAAGATTTGATTCGGAGTGCGTTTTCGATTGACCTTGGTCTCGTCGAAACCATCGCCCACTATCGGGCGGCGCGGCATTTTAATCCGCAAGTGGACTTCATCATCGATATCGGCGGACAGGACATGAAGTGCTTCAAAATCCGCAACGGTGCCGTAGACAGTATCTTGCTCAACGAGGCCTGTTCTTCGGGTTGCGGGAGTTTTATCGAGACTTTTGCCCGTGCATTGGGGCATGAGATTGCCGAGTTTTCCACACTTGGCCTCTTAGACCAGACGCCGACCGACCTCGGCAGTCGGTGTACGGTGTTTATGAACTCCTCCGTCAAGCAGGCGCAGAAAGAGGGGGCGGGCGTGGAGAGTATCTCTGCGGGACTGTCGCTTTCCGTGGTAAAAAACGCCATTTATAAGGTCATCCGCGCCGCGACGGCGGACGATTTGGGGCAACACATCGTCGTACAGGGCGGCACCTTCCTCAACGATGCGGTGTTGCGCGGCTTCGAGCAGGAGATTGGCCGTGAGGTCACCCGTCCCACGATTGCGGGACTGATGGGTGCCTATGGCGCGGCCTTGTCGGCTAAGGATTTCACAGGCGAGACCGGGCATCTGTTGGATGCAAGCGCATTGGAGAACTTTACCCATACGGCGAAGCCCGGCGTCTGTAAGGCCTGCACGAATCGGTGCAGTCTGACGATTAACTGCTTTGACGGCGGCAGAAAATTCATCTCCGGTAACCGCTGTTCCGTCCCGCTCGGCGGGGTAAAAGGCGGGGAGCCGAATTTGATGCGCTATAAATACGAGAAAATCCGAGCTATGACGGGCAAGGGCGCGGGCGACGGGAGCCGGGGCAGGATTGGGTTACCGTTGGGGCTGAATATGTATGAGATTCTGCCGTTTTGGTACGCGTTTTTTACGAATCTCAATTTTGAGGTTGTCCTCTCCCCCGAGTCTACCCGTGAGCTGTATCAAAAGGGTCAGCGGAGCATTCCATCCGATACGGTATGTTATCCCGCCAAGCTTTTGCACGGGCATGTGGAACACCTCGTGGACATGGGCGTGGACAGCATTTTCTACCCCTGTATGCCCTATAACTTCGACGAGGGCAAGGGCGACAATCACTACAATTGCCCCGTTGTGGCGTATTATCCCGAGCTTCTGCGGGTGAATATGTCCCGTTTGGACGGGGTGCGGTATTACGATGCCTATTTCGGCATCCATCGGCCGAAGGATTTGGAGGAAAAAGCAGCGGAGTTCTTCAAAACCGAGTTTGGGATTCCGAAGCAAGAGACTGCGGCGGCCATCCGCAAGGCTTACACGGCTTACGAACAGTTCCGTCAGGACGTGCGAGACGAGGCGGCGAAGTATATCGCACAGGCCAGAGCAGAGGGCAAGCGCATCTTAGTCGTAGCCGGGCGGCCGTATCATATCGACCCGGAGATTAACCACGGGCTGGATGAGCTCATCGGCTCCTACGGCCTCGTGCTGATTACAGAGGACAGCATCGACCATCTCGTGGACAAGGAAAAGCGCAAAGTCCTCAACCAGTGGACGTATCACGCGAGAATGTACGACGCCGCCCGCTACGTCGGCACCCAGCCGGACATGCAGCTGATTCAACTCGTCAGCTTCGGTTGCGGGATTGACGCCATCTCTACGGACGAGATGCGGGATATCTTGGAGGCGAGCGGGAAGTTGTATACGCAGATTAAGATTGACGACATCTCGAATCTCGGCACGGTGAAGATTCGGATTCGCAGCTTGATTGCGGCGGCAGATGCCTTGGATGGGAAAGAGGTTCTGTAGGGGCGGCGTCCCCGACGCCCCGCTCCCCTACATCGTACATATTGGTTGAAACGACGGGGCGTCGAGGACGCCGCCCCCTACATTGCATAGGAGATTCTAATCCATGGCAAAACTAACCTACGACAAACACGGACGGCTCCTGTTTACGAAGGAGATGAAAAAAGAATATACCCTCCTCATGCCGCAGATGTTGCCTGTGACGTTCGGGCTGATGCAGCGGCTGTTGGAGTTGGAGGGGTATAAGGTTGAAGTGCTCGACACCACGCACCGCGGCATCGTGGAGACAGGCTTGAAGTATGTCCACAACGATACTTGCTACCCCGCGCTCTTGGTCATCGGACAGCTCATTGAGGCTGTGAAGAGCGGGAAGTATGATATCAACAAGGTCGGCCTGCTCATCTCACAGACGGGAGGCGGGTGCCGCGCTTCCAACTATATCCATTTGCTCCGCAAGGCTTTGAAGAAAGCGGGGCTCGCGCATATTCCCGTAGTGTCGGTGAACCTGTCCGGCATGGAGAAGAATCCCGGATTTCGGATTCGTCTGCGGGTGCTGCGACGGTTGATTCCGGCGATGCTCTATGGAGATTTCCTCGTACACCTCGGCAACCAATGCCGTCCTTATGAGGTAGAGCCGGGGGCGACGAACGCGCTCATCACTCGTTGGTCTGACCGTCTTACTGTGATGTTCAAAAAAAACCAAGGGCGCAGCAAGACAGACATGCGCTTCCAAATGGAGCAAATGGCCAAAGATTTTGCCGCCATCCCGCTCGCAGGCGAGAAAAAAACACGGGTCGGCATTGTCGGCGAGATTTATGTGAAATTCGCGCCGTTAGGGAACAATAATTTGGAAGATTTCCTGCTCTCCGAGGGTTGTGAGCCTGTCGTCCCCGGTGTGACGGACTTTTTGCTGTTTAAGATTGACAACCGCATTGAAGATATCGCCCTCTACGGCGGCGGGTTTTGGAAGAAGAAGCTCTGTCAGATATTCAAGGGCTACATCGAGGGCCTGCAGAACATCATGATTGCCGCTGTGAAAACCCAGCCGAAATTCGCGCCGCTTGCGCCGTTCTCCGAGCTGAAAGCGGGGGTACAGGGCTATCTCGGTTACGGCAACAAGATGGGCGAGGGCTGGCTGCTCACGGCGGAGATGATAGAGCTCATTCACGCCGGGGTGCACAATATCGTCTGCACACAGCCCTTCGGCTGTCTGCCGAACCATGTGGTCGGCAAGGGGATGATACGGAAACTCAAGGATGATTTTCCGCAGTCGAATATCGTGTCGATTGACTACGACCCCGGCGCGACGAAGATTAATCAGGAGAATCGGATAAAGTTGATGTTAGCGAGTGCGAATCGTAGTGCAAATTCTGCACATTAGGAGGATTTTCTTATGAGCGGCGTCGAAACATATAGCGAAAAACTATTCGAAAGCATCAAGCACACCAACGAATTTGAACAGGAATATTGGTCTGCGCGGGAGCTTGCAAAAGCCCTGGAATACAAGGATTACAGAAACTTTCTTGTCCCTGTAGACAAGGCGATGGAGGCCTGCCAAAACAGCGGTCAAGAGATTTTTGATCATTTCGGTGAAGCCACCGATATGATCGAGATCGGAAAAGGCGGCAAACGTGAGGTGAGCGATTACCATCTCTCCCGCTACGCTTGCTACTTAATCGTGCAAAACGCCGACCCCTCTAAAGAGGTTGTGGCATTGGGACAAACTTATTTCGCCGTAAAAACGCGCCAGCAGGAGTTGGTTGAAAACTACGCCCAGCTTTCCGAGGACCAAAAGCGGCTTGCGATTCGTCAAGAACTAACGACGCACAATAAATATCTGGCGGAAACTGCCCAAATGGCGGGCGTAGAGACGCCGCAAGACTATGCGGTTTTCCAAAACAAGGGATATCAAGGCTTGTACGGCGGCCTCGGTGTGCGTGAAATACACGCCAGAAAAGACTTGAAGAAAAACCAAAAAATCCTTGACCACATGGGGAGTACAGAACTCGCCGCCAACTTATTCCGTGCGACACAAACAGACGAAAAACTCCGAAATGACCGTGTTGTCGGCAAACATGCGGCGAATCAAACCCATTACGAAGTGGGTGCAACGGTTCGGAGAACGATTGAAGAACTGGGCGGCACCATGCCCGAGGATTTGCCGACACCTGAAAAGAGCATCAGGCAAATCGAAGGCGAAAAGAAAACTCTGCTAAAAACCAAAAATGACTAAACCCTAGGAGACACTATGCAAAACCATCTCTACATCAAAGGGGCCAGAGAAAACAACCTCCAAAACATCGACCTGCGCATCCCGCGGGACAAGCTTGTTGTGCTCACGGGCATCTCCGGGAGCGGGAAGAGTTCTCTGGCGTTTGACACAATTTACGCTGAGGGGCAGCGACGGTATGTGGAATCGCTGTCCGCTTACGCACGGCAATTTTTGGGCCAGATGGAAAAACCGGACGTGGATTACATCGAAGGCCTCTCCCCCGCTATTTCCATCGACCAAAAGACCACGAGCAAGAACCCCCGCTCTACTGTGGGGACGGTGACGGAGATTTATGATTATCTGCGTCTTTTGTGGGCCAGAGTGGGCGTGCCGCACTGCCCGGAGTGCGGGAAGGAAATTCGACAGCAGACGATAGACCAAATCATCGACCAAGTGATGAGTCTGCCGGAAGATACGAAGATTCAAATTCTCGCCCCTGTCGTTCGGGCGCGGAAGGGCGAGCATGTCAAAGTGTTTGAAGACGCCCGCAAGAGCGGTTACGTCCGCGTGCGGGTGGACGGGCATATTTATGATTTGTCGGAAGAAATCAAGCTGGAGAAGAATAAAAAGCACAGTATTGAGGTCGTAGTAGACCGTCTCGTCATCCGGGAAGACGTGGCCAAGCGGTTGGCGGATTCGGTGGAGACGGCATCGGGTCTCTCCGGGGGGCTTGTGATTGTGGATGTGTTGGGCGATGCACCGCAGGAACTGCTCTTCTCCCAGAACTATGCCTGTGAGGAATGCGGCATCTCCATCGAGGAGCTGACGCCTCGCATGTTCTCCTTCAACAACCCCTACGGTGCCTGTCCGACTTGCACGGGGCTGGGACATATCATGCGGGTGGACCCTGATATTATCATCCCCAACCAATCCCTCTCCATCTCCGAGGGCGGCATTGTGGCCTCCGGCTGGGGGAACGTCGGCGGGGATACGATTTCCAAGATGTATTTTGACGCGCTCGCGGCAACTTATAAATTTAAGCTCACTACCCCGATTCGGAAGCTTTCCCCTGAGGTTTTGGACATTATCCTCTACGGCACGAAGGGCGAAAAGTTGTCTCTGAAATACGACAGAGAGCGGGGCGCGGGGACGTTGAACCAAGCGTTCGAGGGCATCGTGAACAACCTCGAACGCCGCTATCACGAGACGCAGAGCCAGTCCATGCGCTGGGAAATTGAGACCTACATGTCCCGCTACCCCTGCCCCGATTGTCACGGGCGGCGGCTCAAGCGGGAGGCTTTGGCCGTCACCGTGGGCGGGATTAACATCGCCGACATGACTGCAATGAGCGTGACGCACGCGCTGCAATTCATTGATGATTTACGCCTCGGCGAGACGGAACAGATGATTGCCGACCGCATACTGAAAGAGATACGGGAGCGGCTGGGTTTTCTCGTGAGTGTCGGCCTCACCTATTTGACTTTGGCGCGTCAGTCGGGCAGTTTGTCCGGCGGTGAGAGTCAGCGGATTCGGCTGGCGACACAAATCGGGTCGAGCCTGATGGGCGTGCTGTATATTTTGGACGAACCGAGCATTGGCCTGCATCAACGGGACAATGAGCGGCTGCTTGCGACGCTTCAGCGTCTGCGGGACCTCGGCAACACACTCTTGGTCGTCGAACATGACGAGGATACGATGCGGTCGGCGGATTTCATCGTGGACATCGGCCCCGGCGCGGGCGTACACGGCGGCGAGGTGGTGTTTGCGGGGACGTATCAGGAGATTTTGGACTGCGACGCCTCGATTACGGGGCAGTATTTGTCGGGCAAAAAGACGATCCCCGTCCCCGCGCATCGGCGGGACAATACGGGCAACTGTATCGAGGTGTTGGGTGCCACGGAGAATAATTTGCAGTCTATCGACGCCCGTTTTCCGCTGGGGCTGATGACCTGCGTCACCGGGGTTTCGGGCAGCGGGAAGAGTTCGCTGGTGAACGAGATTTTGTACAAAGGGCTCGCCGGGGAACTCAACCGCACGCGCATCAAGCCCGGTGCGCATCGGGAGATTCGGGGCATGGAGTATCTCGACAAGGTCGTGGGCATAGACCAAAGCCCCATCGGGCGCACGCCGCGCTCGAATCCCGCGACCTATACCGGACTGTTCGGCGATGTGCGGGATTTGTTCGCCGCCACGCAGGACGCAAAAGCCCGTGGGTACGGGCCGGGGCGGTTTTCCTTCAACGTCAAGGGCGGCCGCTGTGAGGCCTGTTCGGGCGACGGTCTTTTGAAAATCGAAATGCACTTTCTGCCCGACATCTACGTCCCCTGCGAGGTCTGCAAGGGTAAGCGGTATAATCGGGAAACCTTGGAAGTTCGCTACAAGGGCAAAAATATCAGCGACGTACTGGAGATGACAGCCGAATGTGCGCTGGAGTTTTTCGAGAACATTCCCAAGCTGAAGACAAAGCTCCAAACCCTCTGTGATGTCGGCCTCGGCTATGTGCGGCTGGGTCAGCCCTCCACCACCCTATCCGGCGGCGAAGCGCAACGTGTGAAGCTCGCTACGGAGCTCACCAAACGGGCTACGGGGCGGACGTTTTATGTGTTGGACGAGCCGACCACGGGTCTGCATGTGGCAGACGTGGCAAAGCTTTTGGAAGTTTTGGAGCGACTGGTGGCGGCCGGGAATACCGTGGTCATCATCGAGCACAATCTGGACGTGATTAAGACGGCGGATTATATCATAGACCTCGGCCCCGAGGGCGGGGACGCGGGTGGGCAGTTAATTTGCACGGGCACACCGGAAGAGGTTGCGGCGTGTGGGGCGAGCTTTACGGGGGCATTTTTGAAGAAGGTTTTGTAGGGGCCAACTGTGTTCGCCTGTGTGTCATATTTGTATCGCACGATGTAGGGGCGGCCATTGGCCGTCCGCCGTCGGATTTTCAAAAAACGTTATATCAGCGGACGGCCAATGGCCGCCCCTACATAGGCGTTTGTCAGAAAAGGAGGCACCGCAATGGAACACCACGATGACAACATAGCCTTTTCAGGCGCAGATACCGTCAGCGGGCGCGTTGTCGCCATTGTGTTCCAGAGCGAGGACACGGGCTATACCGTGTTGCGCCTTGATGTCGGCGGTGACGAGGTCATCACCGCCGTCGGTTCCCTGCCGTTTTTGGCACCGGGGGAGATTTTGCACGCCGAGGGCGGGTGGATGACGCACCCCACGCACGGGGAGCAGTTTAAAATCGCAGCCGCACGGCGAGAGTTGCCGCGCACGGAACAGGCGGTGTATGACTTCCTCGCCTCCCGCACGATTCGGGGCATCGGACCTCGGACGGCGCAGGCGATTGTGGACCGTTTCGGGGCGGACGCTTTGGAAATCATCGAAGCCCACCCGGAGCAACTCACAAACCTCAAGGGTTTCTCCCTGCAAAAAGCACGGGAGGTCGGACAGGCTGTGCGTCGGCAGGCTGCTTTGCGTTTGCTCATCGACTTTCTCACGCGGCATGAGATGCCGGTGCAGTTATCCATTCGGCTCTATGCTGTCTACGGCGACAACGCGTCAGCGGCGGTCAAGGACGACCCCTATCTGCTGGCCGACCCCCGCTTCGGGGGCGATTTTCACCTCGCCGACACGCTTGCCCTCTCCCTCGGCGTGGACGGGGACAGCCCGCGTCGGCTGATGGCGGCCTGTCTGTTCACTTTGGAACACAATCTCAACAACGGCCATTGTTTTATCCCGCGCAACAAGTTAGTCCCTGCCACAGCGCGGCTCTTGGATGTGCCTGTGGAGCTCTGCGATGACGCAGTAGACAAACTCATCGAGGCGGGGCGTGTGGTGGAGAGCACCCTGCGGGGGCTGGCGGTCTGTTATTTGGATTACCTCTACGAAGCCGAAGAAAACGTGTCCGCCCGTATTCGGCAACTGGCGGCGTTCCCCACGGACGGAAGCGCGAATATCCCGGCTCTGCTGAGGCAAGTCGAGGAGGACACCGGCCTCACCTACGCACCCGAACAGCGGGAGGCGGTGGCGATGGCCGCAGAGCGGCATGTGCTCGTGCTCACAGGCGCACCGGGGACGGGTAAGACGACCGCCGTCCGTGCGATTTTGGCACTCTTTGACCGTCTCGGTCTCCGCACGCTTCTCGCCGCACCTACGGGTCGGGCGGCGAAACGGATGTCGGAACTGACGGGCAAGGAAGCTTCCACCATTCACCGTCTGCTCGGAGCCTGTTACGCCGAGGGCGAGGCGGGTCTGGTGTTTGACCGTGACGCGTCCAATCCGCTGGAAGCCGATGCCGTGGTTTTGGATGAGACGAGCATGGTAGACATCCTGCTCGCCGAAGCACTCATAGCGGCTCTGCCGTCGGGGTGCCGCTTGGTATTGGTCGGAGATGCCGACCAACTTCCGTCCGTCGGGCCGGGGAACTTTTTCTCCGACCTCATCCGCAGCGGGGCCGTCCCCGTGGTGCGATTAACTGAGATTTTCCGTCAGGCCAAGGAGAGTGCCATCATCTGCAACGCCCACGCCATCAACGAGGGCGTAATGCCGGATTTGAAGCAGAAACAGAACGATTTCTTCTTCCTCCAGCGCGCGTCTGCGATACAGACGGTGGACACGGTGATGGATTTAGTCGCCCGCCGTCTGCCGGAGAATATGCAGCTCCCGCCGCAGGACATTCAAGTCCTATCCCCCTTCAAAAAGGGCGAAGCGGGGACGATTAACCTCAATCGGCGTCTGCAAGAGGCACTCAATCCGCGCTCGCCCGACAGGCCTGAACGGCGTTTCGATGATTGGACGCTGCGAGAGGGCGATAAAGTGATGCAAATCCGCAACAATTATGGTATACTGTGGAAACAAGAGGACGGCACGAACGGACAGGGCGTGTTTAACGGCGATATCGGCCGTATTGTGTCTGTGGATGCCAAAGAAGGTTCCGCCACCGTTGACTATGACGGCCGGCTGGTGGTCTACGCCCCGGAGGAACTCTTGGAGTTGGAACACGCTTTTGCCATGACCGTCCACAAGAGCCAGGGTAGTGAGTATAGAGCCGTGGTCTACGTCACGCAACACGGGCCGCCGATGCTGCTCAATCGCACCGTCCTCTACACAGGCGTGACGCGGGCGAAGGAGCTTTTGATTCTGGTTGGCGACGGCGGTGTGGTATCTACGATGATTACAAATGACAAGCAACAACAGCGATACAGCGGCTTAAAGCTGAGATTAGCGGGGGAGTAAATGGGTATTTTCACACCTGTATTGGACTTGCTTTTTCCGCCGAAGTGTGTGTTTTGCCGCCGTGTTCTGCGGCGGGAGCGGGGCGTTTGCTCTGCTTGTGCGGCGGAGTTACCTGCTTGTGTGGGCGATGAGGCTTTGCAATACGGAGACTTTTTCTCCGTCTGCGTTTCGCCGCTTTACTATGCAGACACCGTGCGGGAGAGCCATCACCGTTATAAATTCGGCGGATCGCGGTGGTATGCGAGCGTGTATGCGCCGTTTGTAGCGGCGTGTGTCGCCGAACATCTTGCGGGGCGGTATGATTTTGTCACTTGGGTACCGCTTTCTCGGAAACGGCTCCGCAAACGCGGCTATGACCAAGCGAGACTTTTGGCCGAGGCCACGGCAAAAGTATTGGATGCCGTGGCCGTGCCGACGATGAAGAAAATCAAACATACCTCTCCCCTGTCCGGCCTCGGCGGGAAAGAGGAGCGGCGGGCAAATATCGCCGGGGTATATCGAGTCTTGGGTGATGCTGTCATTGCGGATAAACGGATTCTGCTCATGGATGATATTGTGACCACCGGGTCATCGCTCACGGAATGCGCCAAGTGTTTGTTAATGGCGGGCGCGGAGGAAGTGTTGTGTGCGACATTGGCACGGCGGGCGGAGGAGCGGTGATTGATGGTCGTTGATTTGTAGGGAACGGTGTCCCGCCGCCCCGTTGTTTCATTATTCACCACGCGAGAAACAGGGCGTCGAGGACGCCGCCCCCTACAATTGCGCAAGTTTAAATCTGCAACATTTTGCCAATACTACCACAAGGAGGACGATTGGCTATGCTTTTCGGACGTGATATCGGAATTGACCTCGGCACCGCTACGGTGCTGGTCTTTGTTCGGGGGAAGGGGATCGTGCTCCGCGAGCCCTCGGTTGTCGCCATGGACAAAAACACGGGGCGGCTACTCAAAGTCGGCGAGGAAGCCCAGCGGATGCTCGGGCGCACCCCCGGCAACATCGTGGCGATTCGCCCTCTGCGGGAGGGCGTTATCTCCGATTACGACATGACGGAGCGGATGCTCAAGGAGATTATCCGCAAGGTAACGACCTTTTCGCTGTTTAAGCCGCGGCTCGTCATCTGTGTCCCCAGCGGGATTACGGAAGTTGAAGAGCGCGCCGTCATTGACGCGGGGTTGCAAGCCGGGGCGCGGAAAGTCTTCCTCATCGAGGAACCCGTGGCGGCGGCAATCGGTGCGGGCATTGACATTTCCAAGCCCGAGGGGCATATGGTGGTGGATGTCGGCGGCGGAACTACGGATGTGGCGGTGATTTCGCTCTCGGGCGTGGTCGCGTCCGAGTCCATCAAAATCGCCGGGGACAGTTTTGATGAAGCTCTGGTGAAATATATCAAACGCAAACACAACGTTCTCATCGGCGACAGCACGGCGGAGGAACTCAAGCGCACCATCGGCTGCGTCTTCCCCCGTCCCGAAATGACGGCGGTGGAGGTCAAGGGCCGCTGTCTGATGACGGGCTTGCCCCGCATGGTGGCCGTGAGTTCCAATGACATGATTGAGGCTTTCGAGGAAGTCTCCGAGCGCATCTTAGAGACCATTCACGCCGTACTGGAGGGCACCCCGCCGGAGTTGGTGGCGGACATTTCCAACAACGGCATCGTCATGACCGGCGGCGGAAGCCTGATTTGGGGCTTTGACAAACTGGTGGAATCCCGCACGAGCATTCTGACGCATATTGCGGATGATGCCGTGAGCTGTGTGGCATACGGCACGGGCAAGACACTCGATTGGGTAAATGACATGCAGGACGGGACAATTAACCTTTCGAGAAGACGACAGATGAGCTAGAAAAAGTGAGCGCATAATGTGCGCTCACCTTTTTTGCTGTAGCGGGTCAATGGCTGTTCGTTTTTTTGCCTCGACCGAAAGCAGAGGAACAGGCGCAAGGCAATTGCCTTGCGCCTGTTCCTATAGGAGTAATAGCTATTCCTTTCAGGACCCCGCTGTTCCCAGGACATTACGGCAAGAAAAGGAGGAGGAATTTAGTGCCCCAAGCATCGTATCTGGCATCTTGGATGCTTTCTGCGTTGGAGTTGGTCTGATAGAGGAACGTCCAGTTGAGCGGATTCCAGATTT
>Ga0131853_10007460_pt1 | contig 19810 bp, 10 predicted proteins | sample TergutLab28metaG_FD_92764 | JGI IMG/M metagenome (GOLD analysis project Ga0131853, IMG submission 92764) | Labiotermes labralis P1 segment gut microbial communities from Petit-Saut dam, French Guiana - Lab288 P1 (version 2) (version 2) | ecosystem: Host-associated > Arthropoda: Insects >... | reverse complement strand
TTGATACATATACATCTGCAAAACTGTTAAGAAAATTATATTTGTTACACATTTTTCTGTTTAGAAACACTGCATTATATTCAGAGATTCATGAAGCTGGAAGTTGAGTTTTAAACAGAAAATAAATTACCCATAATTAAATATAAGCAGGAAGATGATTTGCTCATATTTAATGTACCCCTTAACATAATGTAATGTGCCCTCAAATTTGAAACCCTAACAAAAGTTAAGAAAAAACTAGTTCACACGGTACTTAAGGAAATTATTGAACAGATTTTAAACACAGTAAACAACTATAGCGTATAAATGTTTCATTACATTTTTTTCATGTCAGCTCTATAAAATTTGCTAGAAAGTTCATATTCTGTACACTAGACAGCATTAGTAATGAACAGTCTTTACAGAAGCAACAGTGTACAGAACAGTAGTATGGTTACATGATATACACACAGTACCTACATGATACATTCATAAGAAAACTGTGATACACTGGGAAATTGTGGGACAAGTAATTTGCCAATTGGGGAGCACAGCCTGAGCCATGCTGCTGTGTTCCCATATATGGCAACACTGCGTTTGACCCCAGGCTTCACTTTCTGTGGTTGCAGCTGTGGTCCGTCACCTTCAGATAAATATAACTGAACGTACAGTGGTGATTGAAACCCCAGTTTACCAGCATTCATTTTTAATTAGAACCGTTGATATTATTTTTTCATGTCTGTAGTGTTTACCAATTATTATTGTTGGCAGGTAACAAAGAGACAGAAGAAACTTTCAATATTTAGAACATAGCATTAAAAGTAATAAACATAATTTTACAATTACATTTTACGTTATGGAAGAAGCAAGTAAACTAATTTCATTAAACACTGACCTTTTTATGCTGCTATTAAAGCAGCAACAGAAATAAATGTGACTCTGTAATACAACCTCATGTTTTGGTGTTACAGAGTTCAAACATGCACATTATATCTGGATATATATATGGTAAATTTGTGAGAAAATACATGAGAATGAACCAGAATGATATGCTGTCATACTTCTGACTTTCCCTGATGAGGAAGGAAGTATCAAACGGAATGTCACAAACAAATATAATACAATCTCTCTAGGTCGCCTAGTGAACTGACCCACAAATAAAAGTTTAATTGGAAAATGATGCAGTAAACTTACACACTGATTGTTCAAAACATTATGAAAGGATACTGTGTGAGAACATTGCCAGCTAGGTAGAGGTAGAGTTTTGGTATTCCTATTCCAATGACAGGAATTGTCACAGGTGTACTTTGAGCAAATGAAATTAGATGAGAATAGATGTTGTCATACAGAATAAGGAATCCAGGCAGTGGAAGCAGATGCTGAAACAAAAGAAAGGCTTTTAAATAATATAATATCTACTGAAGAAAATATGTGTTACCACTTCGCAACCTGGAGTTCATTCCTCACACATGTTTGGACACTGAATTCTATTACCCAGTGGAGAGCAAATAACTTACAATGCAAGAATCAGCCACATTATTTGCCTTGTAGAATAAAAAACCTCATGGACCTTAATTCTAGTGACTGCCTGTCATTGTCGTGGCTCTTAATTTTCACCACCATGCAGGATATTTCTTGGTACCTCTGTAAGTCCGCTACTGTGGCCTCTTTTGCTAACTGGATCCACATTCCTTCAAAAGGACTTTAATTGTTGGGAACTAGTATGAAAGGGGTCAGAACAGTAAGATAACAAATTTTTTTAGAAGACTTGAATCACATGATTACATTAAATGGCAGCAGAGGCATATAGAGTAGAATTCTGATTCAAGATTTTTCCCAAATATTAGGTTAATGTTTTGTGATCCTGGCTAAAATCCCATATAAATGATGTGTATTTTACCATGAGTTTGAGTTTTATTGCATTTGAAGCATAAACATTTGGCCCCTACATCATTTGAAGCCTCAGTTTAGCTTCTGTGTTTACAATAAGTTTGGGTTACATAAATAATGCCATTACAATGAATAAGGGAGGTGGGGTAGTATCAGAATTTACTGTGAACTATTGTATCAGTGTGCTATCAATTCTTAAGAGTCGCATAGACTCTGAGGAAAATAATGAGGAGGTAAGAGTGGAAGATTGAAGGAAGATAATTTCAAATTCAATCAGTCCCCAGTTCTAAAAAGTAACATCCCAGGTGTAAATGCAGTCAAGTTTTGTAACATCTACATGTTATTTTCTTTGTAAATCTGCTGACAGAAAATGGACTCTCAGAATGTCTTGTGCACTGAAACCCTCATGTTAGTTTATTTCTCAAGTTTCTTCTTTCATCTTATGACATGAATGAAAGTGTAAAATGAACTGCAGAAACAGTGAAGGTGATCAAAGCAGGAAGAGTGAGGTGGCTGGGACAAATCTCTATAATGAAGGTGCAAGACCCTTGCAGGAAAATAACGTTCCATAAACCAGAGGGTATTGATTAGTAAACAAACCTCTTATTAGGTGCCTGGATTCAGAAGGAAAAGATCTTAAGATAATGGGTATTAGAAACAGCGGCAAAAGTTGCAGGATTGGGACCAATGGCAGGCAGGCAATACTATAAAAGGCCAAGTTTCATGTAGGACTGTACTGCCAATAGAGGTACTACAAGAAGGAGAAGTATGACTGAAGAATTAAAGAAACTCATAAGGTTTAATTGTGACACAATCCCCATTTACGACTTTTCTAAGTGTAAGGTACAAACAACTTGTCCCCAAGACAAACCTTACATAGGGGTTCAACTGTGTTTGTACTATTTTTCAACAGTTGTCTGTTAAGGGAGTGTCCCCACTGTGTGATAAGATTATCCACACCACAGCAGTAAGTCTGGGCCAGTGATGTACTTCGCATTGAACGTCAACAGATGCCTCAGAGTGCCCTCCAGGAAGGTGCTGATTTCAAGGCCCAAACAAATGGAACTTGTAGGGGGTAACATGCAGGATGGATGTTTCCAATACCAATTGATTGTTGCCTTACTTTGTGAGCACCCCTTATAGTAACCAGAAGGGGCTCAATTCGGAGATGGGGTCTGATGAATTGCAGTTAAAGCATTCTTGGTCAGATTTGCCTATACCTACAAATGCTGAATAGCTTGTGCAATGTTGTGGTCAATCACACAATGTTTAGATTCTCACAAATGAGGAGAGTTTCATAGAGCACATTTTCTTGCATGTGGCAAAGAATATTGCTGCACAATGTGTGGCAGATATTATTCTCATCCAGAATAAACTTCCTGTCTTTGAGTCGTGCTCCAGTGACTGCCAGGCCTCCACAATTCCTACACTGAACTTACTCAAGGCCTTGTCCCTGTAGGCTTCTCTTGTCATGTAACAAGTCTTTAATAATGTCTTGTGCGTGGCATACATAAAACTGCTCTCATATTGCTACACACCAGAAAACAAAATTATGACATTAACAAAACTTTCAGAATTGAAGAGACTGATTGGGTGATTTTCATGCTATTTGTACACTTGCTGAGTGTATACACTAGTGTGATCTAAACCATGACTTTTGTTACATATAATAAATATTGTGACAAAAGTTATGTGGAAGAGGAGAAGGTGAGGAAGAAATGATTATCATGTGAGAACATGAAGACATCAGTGCTGAGTGATGTGCCATACTGAAATATTTCTAAAAACATTAGCTGTGCACAGTACTTACAGTGTAATACAGAGATTCTCTGGGATGCTTGCCATATCTTCCATACAACACTTCTTGATATATACCCATTCTTGCTGATACAAAGAGTGCAACTGTTAAGAGCAAAATACCTGTGAAAAAAAGAGAAATGGATGTATTGCAACTAAAATTTGGTACACCCTGAGACACCACACATTTAATTTTGGTAAAAGCAGTAAATACCTGAGGCTTGTTGTGAGACCTGATCTTGAGTCAGTTCAATGCAATTATAGCCTCATAACCTATTCCTCAAAGACTCTTTTAATGTAATTCACTCACTTCTTTTTTGGCTCACAAATTGGCCATCTTGCATGAGACATCAGCATCAAAATTCTGTAAGCTCTATAATATTACCCGCATAATGCTAATGATAAAACAAATAAGTAAATGGCTGGCTACTGAAAGGTACCTCTTAGCCAAGTCCAAAACTTTAACAGCTACACAAGTTCCTTGGTGCTAAACCGAAGGGTTAAGGTAGTAACATAACAATGAATATTCATTACTTCCATTATCTGAATATAGCAAATACCTTGAATTTATACCGAATGATGCAGTGTATGGTGTATATCAGCATTACAGTATGAAGTCTAAAATATCACTAATAAGTGTGTGTGAACTATGATGAAAACTAACTACAGGGAGCAAATATGATGTTATTTCTGCTGCAGTATTCACCAGTCTTATAAATTATGTTCCTATTTACAAGTTATCACATGCCCATACTAATGTATGGAGCAAAATCATGGACATGGACCATGGCAAACTCAGCAGACCAACAGCTGATGAGATGAGACTTTCCAAGGGGAACAGAATAAAAATTCAGAAGTAAGAGAATAAGAAAGAGATTCATTGTTGAAATTTTTCAGATAAATGCCTTGGAAAATAAATAATGTAATAAGATGGTACAAATATATTGTAAGAATTAAAAAAAACAAAGAATCCCAAAAAAGTTTTCCAATATTAATTACAACATAAAGGCCTGCAGAAGATCTGAGATCCAGACTGGAATTACAGGTGAGGAAAGATGAACATGGGAGGAAACTGAGGAGGATGAAGAGCTTTGGAAAGGCACAGATAAATAGACAGGCTTGGTTGCTAGGTGATCCACCTTATGAAAGAAGAATATACTTTCTGAATTATACAAAGTAACAATATGTAAAGCTACTTGCCTACTGTCCACCAAAAGAGTACCTCCATCTCAGACTGTTCAGGAACTACTTGGTTCAATGGTGTGGTTGCTTTCTGATAAAAATAACAACATTAAAATCAATGTGGTTAGGAAATATATTTACACATATCCAACTACCAACATAAGTTTTCAAGGGGCTCAACATCTCTCTCACTGCAGTAAAAAATTATGACATGGTTTGTTAATATTGGTATGTCCCAGACAGTGAGACTACACAGCTTTCATATGCCAGAAAACTGCTGGAACAACATAACCCAGATAAATTCACTATTTACAGTGAACTCACACTGAATGAGAAAATGTTGTAATGTTCTCAGCAGATCAGATGTACATGAGCTGTGAAACTGATATTCTGGGGAGGAGATCATGATTCAAATAGAAAAATATTAATAGGATGCCAGAACATAAGTACAAATTTGGAACTGAGGGCTGTAGAATATAAACAACATATCAACTGTTTGAAAAAGAATACTTACAACATCTTTTCCTGAGATAATAGTGCAAATTGAAATTCCAAGTGTAATCATGAATACTGAAAGGTACTTTGACAGAGTATATTTCTTCTTCAAGATCAGTATGCCCATAATCATATTAGCAATCAGTGATCCCTGAAAATAAATTAAAAAAAGCATATATGTGTTAAGCAGTTGCAAAAGTGCTTCAAAGATCTGCATTCTTAAATGCCAGACCTCATACAAGTAGTGTGAAATCTTAACAACTGACTGGCTATTCTGAAAATCTGCCAGGTTTCATTCATTATGACTAGCCAAATACCACAGAGTGACCTTGAAACATGCAAAGACTTACTTCCCCTGTGTCCCTCATTCCCTTTAACAGGTTTTCAAAGAGTACGAGTCACTAATCAAGTACTTATTTTTTCTTGTCAAAACTTCCAAACTGTACAGCATGTATTGAGTATTACTGCTTTCTACATGAGAATGTATAGACCAGGACAAAGACAGAGCAGTTTTATACTGTTGTGTATTTTATTTGGGGTAATACACTTTGTGGATGCCACTAATGGTTCTATATAGACCACGTTCAGTTGCCATATTCTTGTTTGCTCTTCTTTTGGATCTGTATGTTTTTGGAGCTTCTCTGTTATGGTGTTGTAGAAGTAACTGTTAGGAATTACTACATCTATTAAATATTCTTCTATGATGGTTCTATCAAGCATAACTATATCTGTTCTCCTGTTATGGACAATTCCAAAAGTTCTTATGGACTTGTCACAGTGTAGTTTATGAGTTCGCTAACAAAGATTGTTGCTCATATTTACAATTTGGTGCTGGTTTTCATTTTGACACTCTGCATTTGACAGCCACTTCTTGATGGGTGTTGTTTGTTATGTGATTGCACCAGTTATGTGTTGAATGGTTTATGATTTTTCCCAACATTTTCTGCAGGTGTCATTAGTAATATTCAAGTCCTTCAAAATGCATTTCTCTTAATTATTGGTACTAGCAAAATGTTATTATTATTATTATTTCATTGATAAGATGAATATAAAATTAAACAAATATCAACAAAGCCACTTGACAAGCATTTCAGCATGTTGCCCAATGGGGAGACAGGCTGTGATTATACAATAAACTTGCCTGACCCTTCCCAGAATGTACCACCATCATGCAAAAATCATTTTAAACTGAGTGACCTAGTCAGGAATGAGCCGTATTTAAAATCACATTAAAGTGGAACTATGTTAGTTGGAAACTACATGCACACTTTACTGAACTGTAAGGTAAAATAAGTTTCTGCTTAGATATACTTACGGCTCTGAATATCATGTGCAGGGGCATGGGAATGTTGAAATTGAATGCATAATTATTACAGACATTGGCACAGAAGAACATGGCAACTAGAATCGTATAATCTCTGCAAAAGACAAAAACTTATTTAATGATACACTGCACGGTTCAGTGCACAAATTCTGTATGACATAAATAATATTTACACTGTAAAATTATGCTTATAGATAATGCTCACAGTGACAATAATCATGCTGACAGCACACCTCAGTGTTTTTTAAGGTTTTCAAACATGCTGCAAATAATGCAGGAAACTTGATATGTTTACATGAAGTCTCATATGTTTATTATGTAATCACATAAGACATTTTCATTTAAAAACTCTTGATGGTGACAATGTGAGTCTGAAGAGTTTGATGAGTACAAAAATTTTATTTTTCTGGAAGTAATGTATCTTGAGAAAACACACACTTTACCATATGAATGAAAACTTATTTCACAGTAAAAACCTTCACTTCACCTTCCACTATTCTGTGGAAAACTGGCCACTGCAACAGGTGCAGGAGAACCAACTCTCCTTGTCTTAACATGTAACAAAATTCATATCCTGTATATAAGCACTGATGGAACCAGTGTCATGTCTCAGGCTCTTCTATACTGGAGAGTTCTGCATATGACACCATGAATTTTAATGTGCTTCTGTAACAACACTACCACCAGTCTTTCCACACCACAAATGAACAAAAATGAAATGAAAATACTCTTTGGCTTTTACATCAGAAGTACTCTTTTAGCCAAGCCAGCCACTTTGAATGGTAGGATATGCTATGTGGGTCAGAGCATTTAGATATATCCAATGTAATCAACACAAAACTGAACATTACAATAGCAGTAGCCTAAACTTCCTGATACCGAGAGTGGCCATGATGCCATGTTTCCATCCATTCTAGCCCACACACAGCCCAAAGTGTGAATGACATGGATCAAATTATGTTTTGAACTACACATATTGTCCAAAATGTTAAAACTTCCTTTTGGAGAGAAAATGGTGTAACTCTAACATACGATTGGTTTTCCATGTTTAGACGTGTAATGACATCAGTTAATGGTACCAAACAATGTCCATCCATAAACAAAGTGTTCGTTAAAGCAACTGTGATACTATCTGTCACTTAGCCAAACTAGTGGGAGTCTCAGTTGAACCATGCTACAGGGTTCTGATACAACAGCTGAACATGATGCACTGCTGCACAATTTGTGTCTTGTAAACAAGTTTCATCACAGCCACAAAATCTGTCACAGTACGGGAAAATATATTTCCCATGGATTTATTCAGTGTTTTCCGTATCTTGGTCTCCCTGATGATTAGTTTCCACTTAAGTACCTCCATGAGATACTGTATGCATGTTTGGTGTTACCAATGTGTGTTACAAGACCCATCTGCCTTAAACTCAATACAGTCACCTTAACAATACATGGAAACCTGGACTTCACATTCCTTGCATTTACATTTTTCTTGATTTAGCATACATATGTATTGGTCCTGCCAAAGGTTGCATCAGTGGAACATGGTACTGTATTGTATTGTATTGTATTCATCCTTTCTGACAAAATTGGTATAGGACATATCAATACAATCTACATAACTGTACACACAAATTCACATGACCCACCATATTTGTCCTAACATACTATATAACAACATAAAATATGTACACACAATGTTATATTGAGGCATGTTGCTGTAACCATTGTTGTCATGGAAATACAACCATACATTCCCTTCTTACATTTGCTGGTGTAAATGTAGCTGTCAACAATATAAGAGGTTCAGTGTTGCCATGGAAATTCAACAATGGGTTCCCTTTGCACTGTTGTCAAACAACATAATATTTCATATTGCTGTAAATAATAAAAACTATTAAATATTCTGAGTATGTGTGTGTATTCTCACCTTAATATCCAGCATTGAAATTGCATGCACTGTATTATATTGTTATCTGTGGCCTCTGTGGCTCTACATCTTTCTACATTATCTCACAAACAGCACAATTTTCAGAAACAAAGTTATTGAACATAAATGTTTTTTTAATTTCTCTACAATTTTATGGGAAATATTTATTCTACAAAGAATTCAGCTTGATATCACTAATATACACATATCTTCATGTAAAGTAGTTGTTAGTCTCATCAGATTTTAATGAAACTTGGATTTTCTCTCTTCTTTTTTTTTATATTTTACAGTTTTCTTATTCAAGGTTCTATACCCAGCCTGATGATGGCCGAAACATGTAGCTTTTTTTTAAAGTTGTGTATAAACTGTGATCCTGTTTCTTTTCTTTATATACGTTGAATTTTCTCATTAAATTTTCGAAAACTACTAAAAATATCAAATTCCATGAATATCCATAAAAATGGAAGCTAAGATGTTCATTGCAGACAAACAAATAGAGAAACAGACAAACATGACAAAGCTAAGCTTTCACATATGTGTGAACATGAATAAAAAAAAACATACCACTTTAAAATGCCATCGATTTACTAGGCTACCAACTGTCTCATAAATACCACATTATACATGTAATTTGGATAGATACTAGTGATTTCTATACCACACTTTAATCATACACTAGTCCACAGCCACCTTCAACTTCATTTCTGGAAAATAAGTCTTCTTTTCATATACAATTGTATTCCCCGTGTTAAAGTTTCATAAGACAGATTTTCCTTAAGTTAGGAATGGTCTGTTGCAATAAATATACCAGATATAAAATTTTGGAGCACATCAACTCAGGAAAAAGAAAAGTTATTTATTCGACAAATAAAAAAAATCCATATGGTTATGATGAAATATCAACACGAGTATTGAAAATTAGTTCTCTTTATATCAGTTCTTTGCAACAAAGCATTAGCAACATGATTCTTCCCATCATGTTTACAATATTCTGAGATAAAACTACTGTATAAAAAAGTGATGAAGATAATATAGCCAATTACAGACCCATCCCACTTCCACCTTCATTTTTGAAAGTTTTTGATAAGTTTATGTATAAACAACACTATTCAAACACATAAATAATAATAGTAATAATCGTTCAGGAGCCATTTGGCTTTAGATCTAAATTATCAACAGAAGTGGCCTCTTGCAGACTTATTTCAGAAATCTTAAATGCTTTAAATAACAAAAACATAATTGGGTGTATTTTCTGTGACCTCACTACGGCTTTTAACTGTGCTAATCACGCTATCTTGCTGTCAAAAATTAAGGCATTATGGTATAACAGGTAAATTTTACTCATTAATTAAATCCTATTTTGAAAACAGACATCAGAAGTTAACAAGAGTAAATAATGACTATAAATCTTGCACCATTTGGGGAATAGTAACACATGGTGTGCTGCAAGGTTCAGTTCCTGAAACATTGTTGTTCTTGCATTATATTAATGATATAATAAAAATAACAAATACTAAAGATAACAACAATAAATCCAAATTTGTTTTATTTGTGGCTGATATAGGTCTAATCATCACTAGCCCAAATCCTACTAATTTTATAAAAGACATCAATGGGGGATTTATAAATATTAATAACTGGTTTAAAGCAAACTTGTTGCCACTGAATTTTGAGAAAACTAGTCTCATACAATTCTTAACTAAGAATAGCTCACATGTTCCCATTAGTGTTGGTTGTGACAACAATATAAAATTCAATATTACTAACATAAAGTTTTTAGAAATAAAGATTGATAGTATATTAACGTGGAAAAGCCATATCGAAATGATTATACCGAAATTTAGTGTGGCTTGTTTTGTGGTTACAGCCATTAAACCTTTTGTGATGCTGGACACCCTGAAGATGGTTTACCATTCTTACTTCCATTCTATTATTAATTATGGGATAATCTTTTGAGGAAATTCGTTTTCAAACTATGAATGAGAATTGTTAGAATTGTCATGGGTTTAGAAATCAGGGATTCAGTAGAGAATTTTTTAAAATAACAAATATTTTGCCACTGATCTCACAATATATATTCTGTCTCCTACACTTTGTGGTTAAAAATAAAAATAAATTTGTTATGAATTCTGAGATATATAATATCAATACCAGGAACAATTCTGATTTCTGTTAACCAATGTCACAACTGATCATTTATCAAAAAGGTCCCTTTTATATGGGTATTATGGTATATAACAGTCTTCCACCTGAAATAAAAGATTTGTCTCATAATATTAAGAAATTTAAATCATCTCTGAGAGGGTTTTACAAAATAGGGAATGACAATATAAACTCTGATGTGGGCTATCTATATTTTATTCCAACTTACTTATATTTAATTTTCTGAAGTTCAAAATTTCCATTCTATCTGTACATGACACTAGTCGTATATTTAATACTTTATAGATTTCCCTGCTGAAAGTAGCTCTCCCAGCATTATGGATTAATCTGTCACTCCACTGCACAGTTGACATATCATCTTACCTTCCCCATCACCCTCCCTCCAAGTATGCCATACATCAAAAGCGAATTTTAATTTGTGATTTGTACTAGTTACTACTCACAATATTTGGACTTGCTGTCTTTAAGGGACTGCATTATGTAAAAACTTTTACTTATTTTCGAACTTAATTTTTTATAGTTTCATTCCATTTTAATTTTCAGTCATATTTAAAGTCAAACATTTTGCTTCGTATTTATACCTGACATCTGTATCAACTATATGCACGAAATCAAGTTTGTAACTCTTTAATAATTCTATTTATTTTTCGATTTACAACATTTTTATTTTCGGCCTTTATTAGAATGTATGTACCAACAGTACACATGACAGGCTCAGCCTCTTGTACATTCCCTGAATTTACGTTTATTCTTTCTACAAATTTCGTTGATTACACATTCAAATTAAGCATACGTTTGCACGTTTGTGTTAAGTACTCTCAACTGGAAATATGAATGAATGCTGCTTTTCAACTGGCCCTATGATTTCCCAACTCTCTATTGTCTATACGAACGTTTACTACGTATGATCTGTATCATCGTGAGATGTATTCTCTGGCACCACGCTCATGACAGCAGAGCGCAACCCTGCATCATAAATCATCCGTGATTCCATTTCAAAGGCGCCAATCCTATGTAGCACAAACAACTCTGTATGCGAGCTACTTTTGCCGTATGATTTTCGTATGAATCGAACTGGCAATCAGTTTATTTACGTCATTTCTTTCCGGTTACGATTCGTTACAGTGACCGCAAGCTCTACACTTACTAATCCGCTCAATTAATGATGCTTCGCGAATCTACTGCAAGTTAAACTACACGACAGTTTTATCTTATTTTGTATTGGCGATCCATTTTTCATTACTATGAGTAAACCAAAGAAGAGGAAAGAGTTCTCTACTCAAGAAAAAACCGACCTGCAGCAACCTTTGTGTCAGCACTGGGGCTCATCTACAGTGCAAGGAAATACCTCACGAGGTTAGACGTTGATGATAACATGATGGTTGCCATTTTTTATGCACTATACTCAAGATTACAAATAATGCGGTATGGTATTATTTTAGTGTATTTAATGACATTAGGTACATAAATTCTCACTTCCTCGAGTTCACAATGACCTACATTTTACATTTATTTTTAAATAGTCCCCTTAGAAATGTAAAATCCATGTTTCCCTGTGCCAAGTGAAGCATATTATTAATGCATTTATAGTTATGTAATCTTTTCCAGCCTCTTGTTTCTTCATTCCCCCTACATCCAAATATTCTCTTCCGAACTTTTTCATATATAATCAAGCTCATTTGTATTTGAAGAGCTTAGATAACTCAGGAAGAATCTAATTCAATGTTCTGGACTAGCATACTTATGGTTTCAAATCCAGTTTCTAAGAACAAATTTTGTTATTGATACTACCTTCAGAATTAAAGAAACATGATACTTTTATTGGAATATCTACATTAAAATACATAATTTTAATCTTCCTTTGAATATGAATTCCAGACGTCACCTGTGGAAAATTCTGTGGGCTCCTCCTGATGTTATTTACAGGTTACCAATACATACCACTGAGAATAAATAAATGAGCTAACTTTTTGTTTCAGGGTATCAACTAAAACTAACTAAAAAAAGTAATATACTAACTTGATTCCAATACTTGGTTTCCTTGTCCCAAAGTGAGCTGTAAAGATGAAGCCTTCAAGTGCAATAATAAAAAACTGGGCAAAGGTAATGATATTGCCACTTGATGGATCTTCCCTGGAAAGAAGTAAATGAAATGAATGAAGGAAAGATGCTGCAAAATAACCTATTTACAAGTAAGGTCTCAAAAACACAAAAGACTTTGTGGTAAATGAATGTGCTAAAATTGTCTTGGCCTATCAGCCACCTCATTGTTGGGTGTAAAGTCCACACTTTGGAGACAGGCTCTAGCTGCAGTAACAAAGTGGGGGAATTACCTCTGACTGCAGTTGTATACAGAGTAGTCTGTTCACTAGATGTCCCAAACATTCAGCAATAAAATCATTACTTTCACTCCAATTTCAATGAGTGATGTAGGTACATACTTCAGTCTTTGTGAAACTCCCTTCCCTCACATAAGATGCTGAAAGCCGTTGCTTCTGGCATCAGTGCACAATTGGATGTGATGCTCAAACTGGCAAATACATGTTAGCATGTTGACAATCTACTATTGAGTGCCTTCTTTGAGATTACCAATTAACTGAGATTTGTGTAACTAGGCCCCACAAGAACACATCTGGTACAGTTAAATTAGGGAATTGGTCAGCAAGTTATTCTGTGACAGACTGTCTTAAAAAAATCTTTATTTCCCTTGTGTGGGACACACTGTCCAGTCTTGCTGGATGCAGCCAGTAGTTAGATTATCAGTCAAATGGCCCTTAAATACACTGAAGTGCATGGGAAACATCTGTGCTGACAACATAGCCAAAGCCTTGATTGGGTATGGAAAATCAACATGCATATCAATTATTGTGGAATTCAGTGGATTTACAATGGCCATATATTTCTGTTTATTGTGTACATGTGGCCACTGAGGTGAAACCATGCTTCACCAGTAAATTATGTGAGATCCAGAGTCCTTGGCTGTTGCATCATTAATGGTTGATTCAACACATGAAAGTGGACACATTTCCTTGTCCACCTGAAGCAACTCCTGCATTACTAACATACAGTAAACGTGCAATTTTGCTTTCTTCACTTTTTTCACATGTCATGTAGGGCAGTAGGGTCTCTTGAGAAAACCTGTGCCATGATTTGTAAGTGGAAGTTTTCTGTCACTCTTTCACACACTGTACTGCCCAATCACACTTATCCTGGTCCCATCATGTAATTTCCAGTTTCACAGCATCTCTAATTGTTTTTCAGCAGCTTCTAAATACTGCACTTTGATGTTGGTGACCTACATCCAAACTGATACTGAAATTCTCCCCGCAACTCCTTCACTGATTCCATTCACCATTATTTGCAGGCCAGGAAAACATGATTCAGTTTCACAAAGGCTAAAAAATATACCGACAAACACTGTTCCACAGTGGGTTTGGGGCCCAGTGAAAAACTTTTTCTGGCCTCCCAGCAAGGGCAGACCAGCTAAAATTTTTTACACTAAATCAGAAAGTATCACTCCAGGATGCAGAGTGTCATTGGCTTTGAGTGAAAGGGTTCATTTGTACAATGGGCTAAAAATGATACTATCGACGAAGACAAAAACGTTTGCAATGCAGTTGGGTCCCAGACCCCCTACAGGAGTGGTAATTCATATCAGCTTCCCCACCCTCTTGTCAGCACTGTTGATCCATACGTAAGTGATGGTGTACTGTCAAGTGTCAGGGTCTTCTAGTGACATGATCATTCTGTATATCATAATCAATTGGTTCAATGACCCTTCCTTGGTCTAATCTCAGGTAATGAACAGATGGGTCAAGTTGAATTGTCTGCACTCTCACTGTAATCCTTGTTCAGCCAGTATGTTACCACAGTTTATTAACAACAACTTGCTCTTCCATCCTGATTTCTACCCTCAGCCTGAGAGGCAGGGAAGGCTATGGAACACTACACCCAAGAGTGCTCAGGAAGTAAATGGCATTTTTGTGAACTGGTAAACTGAAACTCTCCCTTCATTAATGAACTTCAATCATGGAGAAGAGAGAAAGAGACAGAGGGAGACAAAGCAAAAATCCTACAATACATTCATAACTTACTAAACTCCTTGTGGGGTTACAGATTTCAGCATTTATCTCCTCAGAATGGTTATATTTCTACAGTACAATGAAGAATGTCTTATGAACAGGATACACTTTGCAAACAACACTGTTGCCATCAACAAGAGCAGCTCATCCATAAAATACAATGTTTTTTCCAACCATAATGAAGAATATTCATTGTGTTGCAACTAACAGATCTTGTATGAGCAGAGACAAGTGTTGTTTCAGACTTTGATGGTCCTCATTCACTCTTTGACAATACATAACACTGTTGTTGTTAATCCTCTCTGGCTAACTGCTGAGGAAGTTGTACTGCTATGTTCACTCATTGCTAGGTTAGAAGTTAGCTCTTAAAACCCTTTAGTACTTTAAAATAAACATATATAGAACAACTCAGTCACGATACAGTGTACAGTTACAAGACAATGCTTAAATGGTGCATCACGTACAGTTCAGCAACATGAGGGAAAAAAAGACTGATTTATTCTTTGCGGAGAAATGGCAAACCTTCCGAATTATCTCCATTACATTTTTCAACAGTACTCTACCCACATAAACCGTGGGTTCTAATTATTCATGCACTGAAAAAGTTATGTTTCCAGTGCACTCATGTTTAGTGTTGGGTGAAACCAACAGTTTGGATGGTTGGTTGACAATCATCTATTAAACAATTCAACAATTTCAAAGGCCTCTTTAATAAAGCCATGATAAGTTGCTAGTATGTCACTGGAGCCTTCTCCCAAGCATGGCCAAATTAAATTCAAAAGACATACTTCCTGTAAACACAACGCAGACATATAAATGGCAGACTTTATGGGCTTCAAATGTTCATATGTTAGCACATTTATTTCATGTAGTGACAACATCCAGGCAGCTGTGAAAAAAGATATTTTACATATTATCTAGCCAAATGCCACAGACCAATATACCATACCCTCACTCATCCTTCAGTCTACAGTAAATACTCTAATTCACAGGTCTGATGAACAGAAATTGTAGGCAAAATATTGTGCATTTAGATCAACAACACTAAAATAAAAGTATTTATACTGATCAGCCCTGCCAAAATTGAATCCCTCTGTTACTGCAGAAAGACTGCCCAAACACAGTTGCTGATATACAGGACACACACATAAAAAACATATTTGTCACATCTCTATAATTTATCTATTTAATAACTGTAATAGACTAATTTAATTTTAACTTTGCAGGTTTAAAAATTCTGGAACAAGCAGTTCTGCACAAACATGGGAATTTTCACAGTAGTATAATTGAGGATTCCAGTCTTCTGGGATCTTCAACCAATTCTACAGCTAGCAGAATACTGTAGGTCATTTCTTAGTTTCTGGCCCATGAAGAACTTTGTGTAAGTGGTGTTTGGGCTTATTCTATATGTCAGATAGCAAGGGCAAAGTTTGTGTTTCATCCACCAATTCCTACTACTAATGCTGTACATGTGAATTGCTCCAAACCTTCTGCTGGAGACTTTCCCTGGCAGAAAAGTGGATAGATAATCTATAGCAAGAAGTTGTTATGAAACACTGCAAACCTCTCACCAGATAAGACTCGGTTCAGCATTGCTTAACTTGCACGTGATTCCATTTGTCAGTCTTCTCCACGTATTCATTGACTACTGACTTGGGGGCCATTTCATGTTAAATCAACAAAGTTTAGGGACAAAATTTGCATGACCATCTCTGATTCTAGTAACAATTTACGAGCTGCTTGGGTTTTCCCTGCAAGTTAAATGTAAGAAATGTGTTCATTTGTTGCAGTAACACAGCATTTTGAAATTTCAAGTTTTCCTGATATGCTCCTGCATTCTGATTCACTAAAATACTTAATGACTCTAGTCCTAATTAAGATAGAGGGTTTAGTTTTTTTACCAATTGAAAATACTCAAGTTGGGTTTTCATATTACATTTCATTAATATTTTGACTTTGAATCTGTTACCTTTATTTATGCAAAATATACCATAAGATCTATGCCAGTTACTTCGAAAAAAACTTTGTGATAACATAAATACTCCTTTGGTGAGTAACCTAACTGGGAAAGCAAGTGATGAGAACATGTGATTTATTTTCTGTTAGTGGTCTTTTGCTGCACTGAATGGTTTGATATGTTGAGTCCTGATGTGACCTGAATAGATATGTATTGAATTTAATCCAACCTTTCAGTTCATCTCTGATTCCAATAGGGCCAAGTTATGTTTCCTTGCATGCCAAGTTTTGTATTCATTTTCTGATGCGCAAATTTAATTTGCATTTGTGCAAGTTCAAATGGCTCTAAGTGCTACAAATGTCACAAAACATTCTAAAATGTTGCAAATATCAGTTACAATACAAGTTCCAAGGAAAACCTGACTGTAATGGAGTGGATTATAAAAAAAAATGCAAGGTCAACAAATGTGATGTCAGAAAACTGCTGAAAATTTGCCAAAAGCTTTGGAAATAAAGGACTTGTCTCCTCACCCTCAGAACATGACTTAAAGGCAAGGGTATACAAGGACAATTTTAAAATTGATCAGACACTCCCTGTTTCTTTCCTGGACAACCAACTGGAGACAGCAGAATAAGTCACCACTTTCCACTGAAAAGGTTTCACAAGTGAGATATCCAAAAGGAAAATTTGTGACAGTCAAAGCAGCCATAAAAATGAAACTATCCATTTAACACAGACCATTAGTGGCAAGGATTCCAGTGATGGTAAACTACTAGCACAATTACAAGAAAAATGATACACACAAAAAAAATGGATGAAAGAGTTACAATTTTGATGGTTCTTATATTGATCCTCAAGGATCAATTTTAAGTCCTTAGCTTTTTTTCTATATAAATTATTTTTCTAAAACTATTAATAGAAAATCTAAACCAATTTTATTTGCAGATGATCTAGTCTAATCTCAAAGATTTTAAAGTGATTTAAAATGGATCTGAATCCAGAAATAAATGGTCCAAAGCCAAAAGACTCTCACTGAATTTTGGTAAAACCCATTTCATGCAATTTACAACTAAAAATAGCCTTAAAATTGATCCAGACATTACTTGTGCTAATAAATTAATTTCTGATGCTTATGATACAAAATTCCTTTGAATATTTGAAGACAGTAAACTGTCTTGGAAAACTCATACTGAACAAACTATACAGAAATTAAGTGCAGTGTGCTATGCAGTGAGATCAGTCAAGCCTTGTATGCCACAGAAAGTACTGAAGATGCTCTACTATGCCTGTTTTCATTCCATTACGAACTATGGATCAATACTTTAGTGGAACTTTTCAATAGTGCAAAAATACTTACAATACAAAAGAGTACAATTAAAATTATTAAGAGATTTATAAGTGGAGAAACGTGTAGAGATTTATTTAATAATCTAAAAATTCTACATCTTCTTTCACAATATATACCATCACTTCTCTTATTTGTGGTTACCAACAAAAATAAAATCTAAATTCTGTTCTATATCAAATACATGTACTAGACAAGTATCCAGCTTCCGCCAACCTCCATAAAATTTACTACATCAAAAAGAAATCTATACAATTAGCAAAAACGTATTTAACAGTCGCCCACAAAGTATAAAAAATTTAAGTGATAACCCCAAAGAATTTAAATCATCCCTAAAGAATTATTTATATGTTCACTCCTACTATGTAGAAGAATAATGTGATGTAAATACAGAATGATAAACTAAGCTTAATCTGTTATGTTGGACCAGCTACTACAGTATATATATATATATATATATATATATATAAAACATTTTCCTGACTTATTAGCTATGTTATCCAAACAACCCTTTTATGCACAAAACTATAAGCTAAGTTACACTTGATTTCAAACACTTGCCGTGTTCTGAAAGTTGTATCCTAACTTTTGGGTGATTCCCGGCATCTGAATTTTATGCGTCAGTGTTTCAGAACACTGTCTGTTCCATCTCCATAGGCGATGTAAGCTTACAGAGTGTCCCAGAACATCAGCACATAAAATTCAGATGCCAGGGAATTACCCAAAGAAACAATACAGTAATTTACGCTTATTGATGAGCTCCTCCGTGTTTCAACACTCCAGGTGTCATCCTCAGGGAGTCCACCATATAACTGTTGGATCTTCTGGTATGCCAAATGGATATACAACACAGTCCACTCACTTAGGCAGAATACAGCTTTGCACCAAAGCACAGTTCCCAAATAAATGTTGAGAGTCACTTGACAATTGATTGTTAAAAGCCAGTCAACAAAATACTTCACTATAATGTATCATCAAGTGACTCAAGAATTATCTGGAAAATGTGCTTTGATGCAAACGCTACCTAAGTGATCGGACTGTGTTAACATATCCATTTGGCGTGCAAAAGATCAAAAAGTTATGTGGTGGACTCCCTGAGGATGATACCTTGTGCATGAAATACGAGGTGTGGCAATAAAGAAACCGGATTGCTTTTATTACTCATTTCCGGCCACGTCGATGACGAAGAGGAGGGTACGGCATTAACCCGTGGACTTCCCTCTACCGTCACACAAAGGTTCGTTCACGCGCATCGGTTAGTCTGGCCGTGACCATTGTTAGAAGCGGATCGTGTGTCTGAGCTCCGTCGGAATAATGCTGAGTGCTAATGTAGAACAACGTGTTAGCATCAAATTCCTCACAAAACTTCGAAAATCTGTCACAGAAACTTGCAATTTGTTGACAGAAGTGTATGGTGATCAGTGTCTATCTCGCACGCAAGTTTTCGGGTGGTTTAAGAAGTTTAAGGAGGGTAGGGAATACGTCGGGAACGATCCAAAATCGGGCCGTCCTTCCACCGCGAAAACTCAAGAGAAGGTGGAGAAGGTCGCAGGAATTGTTCGAGGAGACCGCCGACTGAGCATTCGAGCAATTTCTGAACTTACCAACATCAATAAGGAAAGTGTTAGATTTTGCACGACGATCTGGGCATGAAAAAGGTGTGTGCTAAAGTGGT
>Ga0131853_10007459_pt1 | contig 19810 bp, 16 predicted proteins | sample TergutLab28metaG_FD_92764 | JGI IMG/M metagenome (GOLD analysis project Ga0131853, IMG submission 92764) | Labiotermes labralis P1 segment gut microbial communities from Petit-Saut dam, French Guiana - Lab288 P1 (version 2) (version 2) | ecosystem: Host-associated > Arthropoda: Insects >... | reverse complement strand
GGAACCGTCACGGCCACCTCGACGCCCCTGGTCTTCCTCACCTCCAACAACTCGCGGGAACTGAGCGAGGCGCTCAAGCGCCGCTGCCTCTTCCTGTTCCTGGACTACCCGTCCGCGCAGCGCGAGCGCGAGATCATCCGCAGCCGGGTCCCGGGCATCGGGGAGGGCCTGGCCGGGCAGGTCAGCGAGCTGGTGCGGTCCCTGCGGGCGATGGACCTGAAGAAGAAGCCGTCGGTCTCCGAGACCATCGACTTCGCCACCACCCTCATGCTGCTGGAAGCCGACGAGGTCACCCCGCGGCTGTCGGCCGACACGCTCCACCTGCTCCTCAAGCACCAGTCCGACATCGAGAAGGCGGCGGCCGCGCTGGCCGCCCGGGGCTGATGGCGTCGGCGCCCACGCTCGCGGCGTTCATCGCGGAACTGCGGGCGGTCGGGCTCCCGGTCTCGGTGGCCGAGCACGCCGACGCCATGGCCGCCGTGCTGGCCATGCCCCTCACCGGCCGGGCCGCGCTCAAGACCACGCTGGCCGCGACCCTGGTCAAGAACGCCGACCACTACCGCGCGTTCGACGTGGTCTTCGACATCTTCTTCTCCGACAAGCGGATCGGGCCCGAGGACCTGGCCGGCTCGCCTGAGGACCCGTCCCGGGACGGCGCCCCGGCCGCGGGAGAGGGGGACGGAGAAGGCGGCGGCGGGGGAGGAGGCGGCGGGTCCGGCGACCCCGGCGTCATCGCGGCGCTCGGCGACGACGACCTGTCGGATCTGGTATCCCGCGCGGCCGTCGCCGGCGACCGGCTGCTGCTGCGGGCGGCCCTCGCCGAGGCCGTCACCCGGTACGCGGACTTCGAACCAGGCCGGCGCGTGGCCGGCGTGTACTACCTCTCCCAGACCATGCGGGGCCTCGGGCTCGACGGCCGCCTGGAACCCGCCCAGATCGAGGGCGTGCGGACCCAGGCGGAGGCCGAGATCCGCCGCAGGCTGATCGCCGACCGGGGGGCCGAGGCGGTGGCCAGCACGCTCCGCGCGCCGCTGCCCGAGGATGCCGACCTGCTGAGCATCTCACCGGAGCAGCTGGCCGAGACCCGGCAGGCGGTCGCGGTGCTCGGCCGGAAACTGGCCTCGCGACTGGCCCGCAAACGGCGCCACCACCAGCGTTCGGCCCTCGACTTCCGGCGGACCATCCGCGCCTCGCTCGCCAACGGCGGCGTCCCGGCCGACCTGTACTTCCGGAAACCGCGCCCGGCCAAGCCCGAGATCATGCTGCTGGTGGACGTGTCCTCGTCGGTCTCGACATTCGCCGCGTTCACGCTGCAGCTCGCCTACACGATCCGGTCGCAGTTCTCCAAAGTCCGGACCTTCGCCTTCACCGACGGGATCGAGGAGATCACCGCCATCCTGGAGAACGCCGCCGACGTCCCGGAGGCCGCCCGCCACATCAACGGCGCGCACGGCTTCGTCCGCCTCGACGGCCACTCGGACTACGGCATGGCCCTGACCCGCTTCTGGGACCGGTGGGGCCCCGAGGTCACGTCCCGGACTAGCGTGATTATCCTCGGCGACGCCCGCAACAACTATCACGCGTCCCGGGCCGGGGTCCTGGACGCGGTCCGCGAACAGGCCCGTCACCTGTACTGGCTCAACCCCGAGCAGGCCCGCGCCTGGGACACCGGCGACTCCATCGCCGCCGAGTACGGCCAGCACTGCGATCGCATGACCGAGTGCCGCAACCTGCGGCAGCTCAAGGAGTTCGCGGAGGCGCTGGACTGAGGGGCGCCCCATGGCGCTGGCTGAAGGAGAAGATCGTTGGGTTACGTTCACCCGTGGCACGTGCGGTATTACGAGGTCGACCAGCAGGGAGTCGTGTTCAACGGCTGGTACCTGTCCTGGTTCGACGAGGCGCTGTCCGGGTTCCTCCGGCACCAGGGGCTGCCGGTCTCCGTAATGGAAGCCCGCGACATCGACTACATGCTGGTCCGCTCCGAGATCGACTGGCACGCCGGCGTCGGCTACGAGGACGAGGTCTCGATCGCCGTGGAGCCGGCCCGGATCGGGAACACCAGCTTCGACGTGCGGTTCTCGGTGCTGCGCGACAGCAAGGTTACCTGTTCCGCGACGATCGTGTACGTGTCCATCTCCCGCACCGGATCGGGTAAGCAGCCGGTCCCGGAGCTGCTGAGGCAGGCGCTCGCGTTATCGGGCCCCTGCTTGACGGTACCGTCCTACTCTTCTGCCCAGGTCCGTCGAGATCGCGATTATTCGAAAAAGATCTTGATGCTACATATTACGATACATTTATTTCGGTGGTATTGTCTGGAGTAAGGGGTCGTTCGGGGGAGGTGACCGAGGGGATGCGCGGTGACAGCGGCAGGATGCCGGGCAGCAGCGCGGAAGCGCTGGCGGCGATAACGTCAGGCCTGGAGTTCCTTGGCGCGGCCGCCTCCGCCGGGGACCTGAGCGAGTCGCTGCTCGGCGAGGTCCTGCTGCACCTGGAGTCCGCCGCCGCGAGGCTCGCGGCCGTCCGGGCGGAGGTCCTGGTCCGGTTCGACGCCGCCGCGCATGATTCCGACGGCTACCAGAACGTGTCGTCATGGCTGCGGGACCGGTCCGGAATGACCCACGCCGCCGCGAAACGGCAGGTCAGGCAGTCCCGGATACTGCGGTCCCGGCCCCGTCTGGCCGCGGCGATGCTGGCCGGCACCCTCAGCGAGTCCTGGGCCGACAAGCTCGTCATCATGACCCGCCCGGTTCCCGAAGACCTCCGGGACTACTGCGACGAGATGGTCCTGCAGGTCCTCGGGGCGGACGGCGACCTCGACGACGCCGCGCAGGTCATCGCCAAGATCCTGGAATGCGCCGCGCCCCAGCCCGATCCTGGTAACCCGGACGACCCTGGCCCGGATGGCAGCGGTTTCGACGATCGCTCGCTGCACCTGGAGACCACCCTCGGCGGCGCCGGGGTGCTGCACGCCAACCTGACCCCCGAGGCCGCCGCCGCGATCCAGGCGGTGATCGACGCCCTCGGGAAGAAGAACGGCGCGCAGGACACCCGCACGAAGCTCCAGAGGAACCACGACGCGCTTAAGGACGCGGCGGACCGGCTCCTGGGCTCCCGGATGCTGCCGGACCGCGCGGGCAGCACGACCCGTGCCGAGGTCCGCATTAACTTCACCGATCTCATGGGCTGCCCGGGCGCCGAGCCGCTCACCGAGGCCTGGCTGACCGGGCAGTTCGCCGAGCCGGGCTGGCTCACCGGCGCGGCCGCCGAGGCCGTGGTGTGCGACGCGCTGGTGTCCCCGGTCGTGACCGCGACCCCGGACTGGGACGTCGCCGAAGAGATGATCCGCCTGGTCATCGACGCTATCGGTCAGCACGGTACGGACGATCGGGACGGCGAACGCCCGCCAGCTCCGCTGCCCGCCGAGGCCTGGACCTCCCTCCTGTACGCGGTCGGCAAGCTCGCGATCAAGTTCGTCTCCGGACCCGGATCGATCGCGTCCCTGCTCCGGACCGGCGTCCTCAGCCCGCCGTTCACCGGTAAGAGCGTCCCGCTGGACATCGGGTTCAGCGATCAGGTTCCCGACAGCATCCGCAGGGCGGTCATCGCCCGTGCCGGGGGACACTGCGAATGGCCCGGCGGCTGCGCCGTCCCGGCGGCCGGATGCCACGTGCACCACGTGCGGCACCGCAAGGACGGCGGCCCCACCAGCGCGGACGCCTGCATCCTGGCCTGCGTGTTTCATCACGAGGTGGCCATTCACAGGTGGGGGTGGTCTGTCGAGCTGCAGGCCGACGGCACCGTCACCGCTGTCAGTCCCGACGGAGTCCAGACCCTGCGCGGCCACCCCAGCCGGGGTCCGGCGGTCCCGCGTGACGGCAGGCCCCCGCCCGCCCGAGCGGCCTGACCGGGGACCCAGGTTGCAGAGCCGGGGCGTGGCCTTCCGCGGCGCCCTTCTTCGTCGACACAATTTCATGCTCGCGGATGTCCGGCTGGTCACCTCCAGCAGACCCCGGAGGTGATCGCTCCGAATCTGCTCCAGGTTTGGTAACCCGCGCGGGATCAGCCGTTCAGCGAGGTGCGTCGGTGACGTACCGGGCCTGGACGATCTTGGGGTAACGGGCGGTGAAGGCCGCCGGGACGAGGAAGCCGGCCGCCTCGCAGGTGACGGAGACGGCAGCACTGGCTCCGGCGAGGTGGCAGAAGGCGAGAGCGGCGGCGGTGAGGGTGAAGGCGGCGGCCCAGACGGCTGTGATGACGACGTTGACGCGAAGGAACTCCGGGCGGTTCCACAGGTCGCGCGGGACGCTCCGGCGGGCGATGCCGAGGGTGAACGGGTGGCGTGCGGCCAGAGATCCCCAGGCGGTTAGCGCGAGCCAGGCGAAGGACAGGACTCCGGCGTAACCGTGCGGCACGGCGTGCGGCGCCGCGAGGGCGGCCACGGACAGTCCCGCGAAGAAGGCGATGGTGCTGATCTCCAGGATCAGCGCGTCCGCTGCCCAGCCGGCCCGCCGCTGCCCGAAGAACAGGACCACGGCGATGGCCAGGGCCGCCGCCGGCGCCCAAGCGAACGCCGACGACGGGATGACCGCGAAAACGATCCACGGGATGAAGCCGCGCAGGTAGTACATGACAGGTGCCCCCAACATTCCATCATTGACATGTCAAAACTAGAACGTCATATCTTGACCTGTCAAGACTGGAATATAAGATGCGGGTATGAGCCTCCGTCATGCGCTTCTGGGCCTGCTGGCCGACCGCACCGCCAGCGGCTACGACCTGATGAAGCTCTTCGACACCTCGCTGGCCAACGTCTGGCCGGCCACCCAGAGCCAGGTCTACGGCGAACTGGCGCGGCTGGCCGAGGCCGGGCTGGTGAAGGTGACGGCCCAGGGGCCGCGCGGGCGCAAGGACTACGCCCTTACGGAGGCCGGTCTGGCCGAGCTGCGCGGCTGGCTTACCCGGGAGCCCCCGGGCCAGCCGAGACGCAACGACACCCTGCTGCGCGTTTTCTTCCTGGACCAGCTCACGCCGGCCCAGCGCCGGGAGTTCCTGGGCCGCCAGGCGGAGCGGGCCGCCGCGTACCACGCCGAGCTCCTGCGCCTGCGGGAGTCACTGGACTGGGACGATCCGGGAACGCTCACCACCAACGGCCTGCTGGCCCTTGAGTACGGGCTGCGGATGACGGAGACACAGGAGGAATGGGCACGCTGGGCCGCCGAGAGGATTTCCCGGTAGCACCGGGGTCCTGGTCGGGTTACCCCGGTGGCTTTCCGGAAACGCTGCAGCCGCCGCCGCCGGATCATGCGCGGCACCACCGGCGCCTGCAGACCGTCCGAAGTCCCGTTGTCCTGCTCAGTCAACGCCAAGCGCTCCCAGCTCCCACAGTCTGAGCGAAGCGGCCAGGGGGCTGTCTCGCCTAGTGCTCACTCGTCCGCGTCGAGTTGTTGCCGGGGGCGCTCGATGCGCTCGGCCTTCTCGCGCGCTTCCTGGCCGGCCTGGGCCTGCTCGGCCGGCGTCCGTCGTCGGTCATCGCGCCAGGTCTGCGTCCTTGGGGTGCCACGTGTAGGGAACGCCCCCGCGTACGCGAGGCGAAGATGAGAGTGGCGCCGGGAAACACGGCGCCGACCGGAGCGCCCCGGCCGCGGAGAAGAAGCCGACGCCGGCTGATCTCATGGCCTTGTGGATTTGTCGGAGTAGGTTGCCCCGGAAACTTCCGCTGGTGCTGGCCCATGCGCGGGCGCTGCTGACCAGTTCTCCGGAGGGGCGCACCGCCTACATTCACGCGGACCACCCCGGGCAGGATTGCCGCCCTGGTCGCTACGGCCAGCCCGACCACAAGGGCATAGAAACCCCAGTGGAGGAGTTGACCGCCCGCCTTCTCAGGGGTGTTCAAGCGGGGCTGCGGGCTGGCCGGGGCCCCGGCTGGGTACCGGTTGACCGGCCCGGCTCTGAGACGGATCGGACCGCCCGCCAGCCGCCGGGCAATGCGGAGGCGGCCCGGGCACGCGATGTGCCCGGGCCGCCTCCGTACCAGAAGACGCCCGTTACAGCATCGGGGCGTGGCCCTCCGCGGCGCCCTTCTTCGTGAGCAGGGCGAGGAGCGCTCCGACCACGGCGACGACTGCGGCGACCAGGAAAGCGGACTGCATGCCGCTGATGAAGGTGGAGTGCAGGACGTCGTTGACCATCATGGTCACCTGCCCCTGGGGGCCCTTCGCGACCGGCAGGGTCGTGGCGACCGACGCGGCCTCCTTCAGCTGGGCCACCTGGGCTCCGCTGAACCCGGTGAACGCGTGCGCGCTCGCCCCGGGCGCCGCGTGGACCCCGTGCGCCGCCATCGCCTTAGCCTGCGCCGCCGCGGCGGCCTTGACCTTCGCCGTCACGCCCGCCAGCTTGCCCGGGAGCAGGCCGCTGATCTTGGCGGACAGGACGGCGCCGAGCACCGACGTTCCGATCGTGCCGCCGACCTGCAGGGCCGTGGACTGAAGCCCGCCGGCCACGCCGGCCAGCTCGACCTCGGCGTTGCCGACGATCACCTCGGTGGCGCCGACCATGACCGGGGACAGGCCCAGGCCCAGCAGCAGGAACCACACGATGGTGTCGTTCAGGCTGGAGGCCATGCCGATCCGGGACAGACCGTAGAGGGCGGCCGCCGCCATGAGCATGCCGGCGAACATCGGGATCTTGGGGCCGACCTTGGTGATGATGAGGCCGGACAGCGGCGCGCCGATGATCATCATCCCGGTCATGGGAAGCAGCCGGACACCGGTCATGATCGGGTCGAGGCCGTGCGCGTTCTCCATGAAGAAGGTCATGAAGAACATCGCGCCGTACATCGCGAACATCAGGCACAGCACCAGGACCGTGCCGGCGGACAGCGAGACGGACCGGAAGAGCCGGAGCGGCAGCAGGGGCTCGCGGGTCTTGGACTCCCGCAGGATGAACAGGGCGACCGCCGCGACGGCGGCGGCGAAGAAGCCGATGGTCTTGCCGCTGCCCCAGCCGTAGTCGCCGCCCTTGATGAGTGCCCACACCAGCAGGAACAGGAACGCCGACAGCAGCGCGATGCCCGGGATGTCGAACGACTTGGCCGCCCCCGACGTCGGGGTCTCCTTCACCACGAGCAGCCCGACGACGAGCGCGACGATGCCGACCGGAACGTTCACGTAGAAGCAGGACTCCCAGTTGATGTCCTGGACCAGCAGGCCGCCGACGATCGGGCCCGCCGCGGTGGACGCGCCGAGCACGGCGCCCCAGACGCCGATGGCGTTGTTCAGCTTCGACACCGGGAACGTGTTGCGCAGCAGCGCGAGCGCGGTGGGCTGCAGCATGGCGCCGAAGACCCCCTGCAGCACCCGGAAGACGATCATCATCGTGATCGACTTCGCGATGTCACCCGACAGGCCGATCGCGGCCGAGGTGAGGGCGAAGCCGACGATGCCGGTGAGGAAGACCTTCTTGTGACCGAACCGGTCGCCGACCTTCCCGACGGTGATCAGGGTGACGGCGAGGGCGAGCAGGTAGGAGTTGGTGACCCACTGGATGTCGGCGAGCGAGGCGTGCAGGTGAGCCTGGATGGCCGGGTTGGCGACCGACACGATCGTGCCGTCGAGGGCGACCATCATGACGCCCAGCGCCGCGGCTACCAGCGTCCACCCGGGACTCCCACGCAGTCCCCGGCGCGCCGGCTCCCGCGGGCCGGCGTCGGCCCGCTGACCGACGTGTAGTTGTTCCTCGGACGTGTTGCTCACCGTGGCATTCCCCCTTGTTCCTGATCGCCTGAGGCTTCTGCGTGATGTCGCGCGCCCAGAGTATGGCAGTCAATGACACTTGGCAATTTATGCTGTTTGGCGTGGGCTGCTGATTGACGGGCAATGACATCCGTGTAACATGAGCGCATGCAGCAGGTGTCAGTAGCGGGGTCAACGGAGTCCCCGGCAGCAGAGCCGCTGAACGCGCAGGCAGCAAGCGACGGCCTTGCCGACCTCCAGCGCCGGGAGCGCAAGAAACGCCAGACCCGCCACGCTCTGCTGAGGGCCGCCCTGGCCCTGTTCATGGACAAGGGCTACGACCACACCGCCGTCCGGGAGATCACCGACGCGGTCGACATCTCCGAGCGCACGTTCTTCCGCTACTTCGCGAACAAGGAAGACCTGGTGCTCTCGTTCGCGCGGGACATCACGAGCGAGCTGATGCGGGAACTCGCCGCCCGCCCCGGGGCGGAGCCGCCGTTCACGGCCCTGCGGGCCGCGTTCCGCGCGGCCGTCACGACGCTGGCCGCCGAACGGGACGCCGAGGCGGGCGAATCCGTCTACCCGTCCATCATCCGGCTGATCGACTCCACTCCCGCCCTCATGGCCGCGCACATGCGGTACACGCACGAGTGCGACGAGGAGATCGCGAAGGTGCTGGCCGAGCGCGAAGGCATCGACCCGGCCACGGACCGCCGCCCCTGGTGCGCCGCCGCCGTCTTCGACAGCCTGCTGCACGTCACCTGCCGGGAATGGCAGGAAGAAGACAGCGGCACCGTGGAGGACATGCTCGTCACCTTCGACTCCTACTGCGAGCATACGGCCGGCGCCCTGTCCGGGCACTGGACCTGACCAGGCGCGGCGCGCCGGGCAGCCCTCGCGCGCCGCGGAGGCGACGCCCGTTACCGTGGGTCCCGGCAGATCGTTACCGGGAGGGTGCATGCCTTACGTCGTCGACTTCGAGAACGTGTCCGCCGCCGGCCTGGAATCGTCGCCGGTCGCGGAGGCGCTGGCCGGGCTGCGGGCGAACGAGGCGCGCTATTTCAAGAACAAGTACGGCCACGTCTTCACCGTCACCCCCGCCGGCGAGGACCCGGACACGCTGGACTGGATCCACCGGGTCCTGTCCACCGAACGCGACATCGTCATCTCCGCCCGGCCGCTTGAGGTGTCGTCCTTCGAGCTGGAAGGGATCCGGATGGCGTACGTCTTCTACGAATCCGGCCTGTCGGTCAACGTGATGTACGGGACCGAGGACGGGGGCAAGCGCGCGGTCGGCTTCAAGCTCTCCGAGGGCATGGACGTCCCGGAGGAACTGGCCTCGCGTTTCAAGTTCGCGCGGCAGACGTCGAAGCTGGCCGGAGTGATCCGCGGGTCCTTCTTCGTGATCAAGGGCGAATACTGACCGCCCGCCCGTGACGGCCCGGGCAGGAACGCTCCCGCCCGGGCCGTCGGGGACGGCACCTAGATGACGGTGCCGACGTCGTTCCTGACGATCTGGTCCAGGGCCCGCTCGGCGATGGCGGCGATCGTCATCGACGGGTTGCAGGCGCCGGTGTTGCCGGGCTGCAGGGCTCCGTCCAGGACGTACAGGCCCTTCTTGCCCTGGACCCGGCCCTCGGTGTCGCAGACAGTGCCCATGCAGGCGCCGCCGAGCGAGTGCCAGGTCGAGTTGGCCAGGTCGTTGGTGTTGATAAGGCTGCTCTGCGGTCCGGCCACGGCGGTGATCCGCTTCTTGATGGCCGCCGCGATGGCGGCGTCGCCGCCGCTGGGCCAGTTCAGCGTGGCCTGGCCGGTCAGCGGGTTGTAGCCGATGGTGCCGCGGGTGTCGCTGACCCCGTACCCGACCAGCATGGTCGACCGGATGTCTACCGACATGTCCGCGAGCTGGGCCGCGGCCGGCAGCAGCACGGACGGCAGCCCGAAGCCGGTGAGGTTGGCCGCGATCGGCGGGAGCGACGCCTGGATGACGGTGTTGGCGGTGGACGGGTCATCCCAGTCGAAACTGCCGTAGACGACGGGTCCGCCCTGCGGGGTGCCGAGGTCCTGCGCCAGGTCGGTCCAGACGTAGATCTGGTCGCCGTTGGTGCCGTATCCCTGGCCGACGCCGTCGGGCAGGTCGGTGATCGTGCCCTTGCTGGCGGCGCGGAGCAGCAGCCGGGTCGTGTTGACCGCGCCGGCCCCCAGGACCAGGGTTCCGGTGGAGATGACCTGCTGGGACTGGATGATGCCGCTGGTGTCGGTCACGTTGACGTGGACCTGCCAGCTGCCGTCGGAAGCCTGCGCGATGTCGGTGACGTTGGACAGCGGCTGCACCGTGCAGTTGCCGGTGGCGATCGCCTTCTGCAGGTAGGTCACGTCGACGGAGTGCTTGCCGCCGTTGTTGACGCCGAGGGCGCAGTCGCCGTTGGTGTAGGACGGGGGCATCTCGCCCTTGAGCTCGTCGAGGGCGTAGTTCCAGTCGATCGGCATCGGGATCTTGGACAGGTTGTACCCGGCGGCCTGGACGTTGGCCGCGAACTGCCGCGGCGGGTAGTAGGTCTTGCTGTTGATCAGCTCGTCCGGGGCGGTCGCGATCTGCAGCATGCCCGCGACCTTGGGGTAATACGTCGAGTTCATGCTGGAGTAGTCGATGGACGACGGGTACAGCGACTCGAACACGGCCTGCGACGGCTGCAGCGTCATGCCCTGGTACACCAGGGAGCCGCCGCCGACGCCGGCCGCCACGATCGCCGTCAGGTTCTCGCCCACGATGGGTTCCAGGATCCCGGCGAAGGGGACCAGGTCGGTCGGCAGCCCGGCGACCTCGGGCGTGGTCGTGTAGAAGAGGTCCCGCTTGTCGGGCGTGGCCGCGTGCGGGAACGTCTGGGCGCCGGGGCCGGTCTTCCACCACTGGCCGCGCTCCAGCACCAGGACGGGGACGCCCGCCTGGGCCAGGCGCAGGGCGGTGACGCCGCCGCCGAACCCGGAGCCGATGATGACCACCCGCTCCCGCGAGCTGGTCAGCCGGACGCGCTTCCCGCCGCCCTTCGCGCGGGGGCCGGAACCGGACAGCGACTGGGCGCTCGCGGCGCCGACCGCCGCGGCGCCGGCCGCGGTCGCGGCTCCGGTCATGAACGAACGTCGGGACAGCGCGGCCATGGACCATCCTTTATGTCAGAGGAAACCCTGAGTTACCTATGAGTAGGCGAAAGAGGGCACCACCGTAACACAATTTCAGTCACGTGATTTACCGGCTCCGGGCGGGAAGGACCTGACCGGAGGTCCGCCTACCGGGGCCGCCCGCCCAGGTCGTCGGGATCGGTGAGAATCTCGATGAGGGCCGGCCCGCCGGTTTCGCGGAGGTCGCGGACGGCGGCCGGTATGTCGCGGGCCCGGGTCAGCCTGCGGGCGGCCACGCCGAACCCGGCGGCGACAGCCGCGATGTCGATGCCGCTGATGTCCTTGCCGGGATATTCGCTCAGGTCCCCGGCATCCTGGCCCGCGCGCTTGCGATGGCGGGCCATCGCCGCGGCGACGGCGGCGTAGGAGCGGTTGTTGATCACCAGGTACAGGACCGGGATCCGGTACCGGGCCGCGGCCCAGAGGGCCTGCGGGCCGAACTGGAACACCCCGTCGCCGACCACGGCGACGACCTGGCGGTCCGGCGCGGCGAGCTGGTAGCCCAGCGCCGCGCCCATGCCCCACCCGAGCGACCCGGAGACGGTGGTCACCATGGAGGCGGGGGAGAACTGGGGGAGCCCGGTCAGCAGCGCGGTCTCCGATGTCGTGGCGTCCTCGATCACCGTCGTGCCGGCGTCGGCCACCTCGGCGATCGCGTCCACGACCTCCTCCACGGTGGCGACGCCGTCGGCCCGGCTCGCGACGGGCGCCGGCCCGGCGCAATCACCGCCGCCCGCGTCACCGCCCGCCCGGGAGGGCAGGCGTTCCAGCAGCCCGACCGCGACCCGGCGCTCGTCCCCCACCACCGCCACGTCGACCCGGTGCGTGCGGCCGATCTCGGCCGGGTCGACGTGGGAATGCACGACCTTGGCCGCGGCCGGCAGCAGCGGCCGGCCGAACGGCTCGAATTCCACGAACCCCCGGCATCCCAGCAGCAGCACGGCGCCGGCGCCCGCCGCGACCGGGTGCTCCGGGTCATACAGGCCCGCGTACCGGGGGTGACTCGTGGGGACGACCGAGCGCTCGAAGGACCGCCGGTCCTCGTGGAAGACCGTGCCGCCCAGGCGCTCGGCCAGGTCGAGCACCGCCCCGCCGGCGTCGTGGCGGGCCGCCTCGGCGCCGGCCACGATGACCGGGCGGCCGGCGGCGGCGAGAAGCCGGGCCGCCTCGTCCAGCAGCAGCGGGTCCGGAGCCGGGCCCGCCTCGACCCGGAACCGCCCGGGCCCGGCGGCCGGGGCGTCACACCCGGCTTCCAGCAGGTCCTGGCCGATGCCCAGCCAGGCCGGCCCGCGGGGCTCCATGACGGCGGCCCGCAGGCACCGGGCCAGGTCGTCCGCGACCTCCCCGGCGGCCAGGGACTGCCAGTGCCGCTTGACGAACGGGGCGGCCAGGGCGCCGGTGCCGGGAAGGGTGGTGAACCCGTCGTGCGCCTGGACCGACCGGGGCTTCAGCCCGGTCAGCACGACGACCGGGGAACGGGCGAGCCGGGCCGCGTCGAGGTGCGCGAGGCCGTTCGCCAGCCCGAGGTGAGTGTGCAGGTAGACCACGGCGGGCTCGCCGGTCGCCCTTGCGTGGCCGTCGGCCATCGACACGGCGACCGACTCGTGGGTGGTCAGCAGGACCTCGAGACCGGGATGCCGCAGGGTGGCGTCGAGAAACGCCGCCTCGGTGCTGCCCGGGCAGATGAAGACCCGGCGGACGCCCCACTCCAGCAGGGTCTCGATGACAGCGTCCGCGACAGTCCGTTCTGGGATCGCGGGTTCCTCATCAGTCATGAGAACATGATAATTCTCGGACGAGAATTATGTTTCCGGCATTCAGGGAGAGCGCATGGGCGGACGAGCGGACGGCAAGCGGGTCCTCATCACCGGGGCGGCCCGCGGCATGGGCCGCAGCCACGCGGTGCGGCTGGCCGAGGAGGGCGCCGACCTGATCCTCGTGGACCTGTGCGAGTCCCTGCCCGGGCTGGAGTACCCGCTGTCGGGACCGGATGACCTGGAGGAGACCGCCCGGCTGGTCCGCGCCCGCGGCCGCCGGGCGGTCACCCGGGTCGCGGACGTGCGGGACGCCGCCGCGATGGCCGAGGCGGTCAACGGGGGCGCCGCCGAACTCGGCGGGCTGGACGCCTCCGTGGCCAACGCCGGGGTGATCACCGTCGGAAGCTGGGACGCCACCACCCCCGAGCAGTGGAGGCTCGTCACGGACGTCAACCTCATCGGCACCTGGAACACCTGCGCCGCCGCCCTTCCCCACCTGGTGGACCGGGGCGGCAGCCTGGTCAACATCAGCTCCGTCGCCGGGATCAAGGGCAACCCGCTCACCGCGCCTTACACCGCCTCCAAGCACGGGGTCGTGGGCCTCACGATGTCCCTGGCCAACGAACTGGCCGCCCGGGGCGTGCGGGCCAACACCGTGCACCCGACCGGGGTCTCGACCGGCATGAAGCCGCACTCGCTGCACGGGATACTCAACGGCGACCGTTCCGACCTGGGCCCCATCTACGACAACGCGATGCCGGTCCAGGTGATCGACGCCCGCGAGGTCAGCAACGCGGTGCTCTTCCTCATCTCCGACGAGGCCGCGCACGTCACCGGCCTGGAATTCAAGGTCGATGCCGGGGTGACGATCCGGTAGCCGACGATCCGTTAGGTGATAAAAGATCCCGATTCATCCGAACGATCCTTCGGTTTTCCGTCGGCCACCCGGGGCGAAATTGTGGCGTGTGTGCCCTGGTAGGTCTAGAGTGCTCAACCAATGATTATTAAGTCATTGGTTGTGATTTGACGGGAGCGGGCATGGCGAGATTCGACGGCAACGCCGCGCTGGTCACCGGCGCGGGCTCGGGCATCGGGCGGGCGGTCGCCCGGCGGCTGGGGGCCGAGGGCGCGGTCGTCGCCGCCACGGATATCGACGCCGGCGCCGCCGAGGAAACGGTCGGCCATATTGAGTCGGCGGGCGGCAAGGCCTTCGCCTTCCAGCACGACGTGTCCCAGCCCGGCGAGACCGAGCGCGTGGTCGGCGCCGTGGTCGAGCGGCTGGGCGGCCTCCACCTCGCGGTCAACAACGCCGGCATCCCGGGCCCGAGCCAGCCCATCGCCGACCTCAGCCTGGCCGCGTGGGACATGGTCATGGCGGTCAACCTCAGCGGCGTCGCCTACGGGCTGCACTACGAGATTCCCGCCATCATCTCCTCCGGCGGCGGCGCGATCGTCAACATGTGCTCCATCGCCGGCACGGTCGCGGTCCCCAGCCCGGCCTACACCGCGGCCAAGCACGGCGTGGCCGGGCTCACCAAGTCGGCCGGGGCCGACTACGGGCAGCGCGGCGTCCGGGTCAACGCGGTCGGTCCCGGCTTCATCGACACGCCGCTGCTGGGCGGCCTCCCCGGCGAGGTCACCGACTTCGTCGCGGCCAAGCACGCGATGGGCCGGCTCGGCACCGCCGAGGAAGTCGCGGGGCTGGTGACCTTCCTGCTCAGCGACGACGCGTCGTTCATCACCGGCAGTTACCACCTGGTCGACGGCGGCTACACCGCGGTATAGGCGCGCCCGCGGCTCAGAAGCCGCTGGCGCTCCCGGACCGGGAACGGGGGTCGGCGGCGCCGCGCAGCAGGCCCGTGGCCGGGTCGGTCTCTATGACCTGCGCGTGCCCGGAGGAGTGAGCGAACGCGGCCACGTCCTCGACCCGGTGACCGCGGTCGCGCAGCCCCGGCGCCCACGACGCGGGCGCGTCCGCCTCAACCGCCACCCGGACCCGGCCCCGGGCACCCCAGGTCGCGAAGGACGTGTCGTCGCCCTCGCCCCGCAGGGTCCAGCGCGGAGAGGCCAGCGCGGTCGCGGGATCCTGCCCGGCGCCGAACATCCGGGCCAGAAGCTGCAGGACGACCTGGGGCTGGGAGTCGCCGCCCCGGGTCCCGACCGCCGCGCGCAGCGTATTGCGCTCGTCGGTGACCAGGACCGGGGAGAGAGTGTGCGCCGGCCGGGCTCCCGGCCGAAGCCCGGCGGGACTGCCGGGGCGGAGGCTGAACCCGATGCCGCGGTTGTGCAGCCACACGCCGGACTGCCCGGCCGGAATCCGCGACCCGAAGCTCATGCAGTTCGACTGCATGAACGACACCGCCATCCGGTCGCCGTCGACGACCGACAGGTACGTGGTGCCGGCCCGGCGGTAGGAGTCGCTCAGGTCGGCGGCCGCGCCCGGGTCCAGGGCCGCGGCCCGGGGGGCCAGCCGGGATTCGGCCAGCAGCGCGTTCCCGTCCGCCCCGTCGAAAAGCACCTCGGGACGGTCCACGGCGGCGTGCCGCATCGCCTCGATGAGGACGTGCGCCCACAGCGGGTCACCGGGGTCGCCGGGCAGCCCGGCGCGTTCCGCGATCCAGGCCGAGCTGGGAACCAGGTACGCCGAGCTCGGCGGCGCCGGAGACCAGACCCGCACGCCGAACACGTCCGTCTTCAGCGGTTCGGTCCACTCGGCCTGGACCGTCTGCAGGTCGCCGGCCGTGAACTGGCCGTTCCCCAGGTCCAGGAGCGCCTTCCCGAACTCGCCGCCGTAGAAGGCCCCGCGACCGCCGTCGGCGACCGCCCGCAGCGTCCGCGCCAGGTCAGGCCGTCGCAGGACCGTGCCGGGCCCGACCGGCCCGCTGACCGGAGACGCGCCCTCGATGTGCCGCGCGGCGTCGGCCTTGTCGCTGGTCAGGGTATCCGCGAGGAACGACCGGGCGGGGAACCCGCTGGCCGCGTAGCCGATGGCCGCGTCCAGCAGCGAGCCGAAGGGAAGCCGCCCGTAACGCTCATGCAGCAGGGTCCAGCCGTCCACGCAGCCGGGGACCGTGACGCTGGCGATGTCATAGGCCGGCATCCGCTCGTGCCCCGCCGCCCGCAGCCGGTCCGCGCTGGCGCCCGAGCCCGCGCGCCCGGCGGCGGTCAGGACCGCAGGCTCCTGTCCCGGCTGGTGTACGAGCGCGAAGAGGTCGCCGCCCATCCCGCACTGATTCGGAAGCGTCACTCCCAGCACCGCGTTCGCGGCGATCGCCGCGTCCACCGCGGACCCGCCCCGCCGCAGCACGTCGAGTGCCGCCGAGGTCGCCAGGTCATCCACGGTCGCCGCCATCGCGGTCGGCGCGTACACGGTCTCGAACGGTGCCAAAGCCGGAGAAGTCATGATTTAAGACTGTCACATCCAGGTTTCCTGGATCCGCCCAGCCGGTCCTCAGGGCTCAGCCGTTCTTGCGCGCCATCCCGCCGTACGCCCAGGCTTCGCGCGCGGCGCCAGTCGGCGGCCTGGTCTTCCAGCCGGGCTGCCACGTCCGCGCGTCGGCCACGCCGGGCGGTAGCAGTTCCAGGTCCCCGAAGAAAGAGGCGAACTCTGCCTCGGAATGAACGTGCACCGCGTGCGCGCCCGTGCTGTACAGCTCGACGAGCCGGTCCTTATTCGGTCCCGCGATCGCGAATACCGTGAGGACCGCGTAGCTGCCGGGAGCGAGCGCCGCCGTGTACCGGGCGACGAGGTCACGGGCCGCGCCGGGCTCGTAGAAGTGCAGCAGCGCGCCCATCAGCAGGCACACTGGCCGGCTCCGGTCGATAAGCCCGGCCACCTTGCCAAGGGCAGCTTCCGCGTCATTCACGTCCACGTCGAAGATCGCTGCTGCCGGGTCCGCGTGGAGCAGTGCGGTGAGGTGGTTGACCACGACCGGGTCGTTGTCGACATACGCCACCCGCGCGTCCGGCGCGACGGCCTGCGCGGTCTGCTGAGTGCTGGGCTCGGTCGGCATGCCGCAGCCCAGGTCGATGAACTGGCTGATTCCCTGCTCCGCCGCCCACCGAACGGCCCTGGCCTGCATGTCCCTGTTCTCCCGCAGCATCAGCGGGGTTTCCGGGGCCATCGCGATGAACTTATCGGCCAGTTCCCGGTCGGCGGCGAAATTGTCCTTCCCGCCCAGGCCGTAGTCATAGATCCTGGCGATACTTGGCTTTTTCGAATCGAAGTCAGCCATTCTTCCGCTCCTGGTCATGCACCCGCGCGATGCTCGGCTTATTGCGGTCAAATTCAGCCACGAAACTAATCCTACTGAGCCACGCCCCCTGTATCCGCGTGAACCAACCGCCGTCGATATTGATCGTCTGGCCGGTGACCCAGTTGGCCGCAGGGTCGGCGAGCGCGACGATCCAGTAGGCGACGTCCTCGGGCTCGCCGGCCAGCGTGTCCGGCACTGCGGTCTCGTGTCAGCTCAGGTGCCGGGTGAAGAACCTCAGCGAGCCGTCCACTTCGAACGATGGCACATCCCCGTGCTTGCCGGGGTTGGCGTGCAGGGTCTTCTGAGACGAGGCCAGGGCGTCGAACAGGGCCAGGCCCTGGTCCCTCTGGACCATCTGATCGTCCCACTGGAGCAGGAACTGCACCGGCACGGTGATCCGCGCGGCATCCTGGGCCAGGCCGTGCAGGCCGAGCAGACCCAGCACCGCAGCGTGGATCCGGGGCTCTGCGGCGATGAGCGGGATGCCGAGCCCGCAGCCCATCGACATGCCACAGTAGCCAACCGGTCCGGCTCCGACCTGGCCGAGGCGCTGGACTGCGGTCAGGACCGCCTGCCAGTCCGCGACCGCCTGGGCAGCCAGGTAGCCGTGCATGCCGGCGACCAGCACGCCCGGATTCTCGCCGGCAGCCATGCCGGCCCGCATCTCGGCCGCGATCCGGCCGAACTCCCCGTCCTGGGGCCGGTCGCCGTGGTGAGGCGCGTCGATCGCGACAACCGCGAAACCCGCCGCAGCCAAACGGCGCGCGCGGGACACGATGCCGGGCGCGGTCTTGTGCTGCCCGCCGCCGTGGCCCAGCAGGATCAGCGGCCTGCCGCCGGAGGCGCCTTCCGGCGTCCACAGCACGCCAGGGATCTCGTCGAGGGTGAAGAACTGCTCGGTAACGCCGTCCGCCGACGTCTGGGAGGTGAAACGCATCAGCGATTCAAGCCTTTCGGGATGCCTTGCGCGGGCTCCCTACGCCATGCGCGGGAGGGAGCGCCGACCTGTCACGGTGTTGATCGGTCTCACCTCCTCGGATTCGCATTAATGCACGGCGCCGTTAATTTAGCACAGAAACAGATAAGAGCCACGTGAATGTCCCGGGGCCGCGTGGCCAGTCCCACCAGAACCACCAGTCGGCCTCTCCCAGCACGTAGCGGGCCGCGTAGGCGCCGATCGTTCCCGCAGCCCCCTGGACGATGTTGTCGGGGCAGAAGGCGAAGTGCTCGGCCGCGACCTGTTCCGCGTGCCCAGGAATGACCCAAGGTGCGGCCACCGTCAAGGTGCCGGGTGTCGAAGCCGACCTCGACGACCCGGGTACCGAACCGGCCCTCCCAGCTGCGCAGCACTGAGGAGAGCGGGAAGTTCGGCTGAATGTAGTTCACGGCCCCTCCCGGCCGCCCGTCGTAAGCGCGTGGGCGCTGCGGGCCGCCGGAACCAGGAGGACACGGGACATGCCGTCGTAGGTCGCGAGCACACGCCGGTCGGCGAACTCGTCCAGCCGCAGGTGGTGGTCGCTGTCATGCCAGAAGGAATCCGCAATCACGGGCCGTAGACCGGACCGCCCCGGTCGTCGTCGGACGCTTCGTCAGACAGAGAATGCCATCAGGCACTGACATTCGGGCCCGGTCCCATGCCCCTTCACCCTGGAAAAAAATATCGGTTTTCCGCTCTGGCCGTCCCCGGCAGCCCGGTGCCGGGGGACTGCGGACCTGCGCCGTCAGCGAGACCAGGTGCACCTGATCCTGAAGCGGAGGCCGGCCGACAACTCGGCCCTGCACCGTCGACTGCGGAGACCCGCCCGCCATTGACGGCGGGACCGGGGGCAGCACGCCGCACGGGCCGCCGCCTCCGGGGTCGCTCTGCGTTCTCCAGGCCTGGGGCGCCAGACGGCTGCGACCGTTCCGGAGTGCTGGGCGTCACCGGGGAAAGCCCGGTCCCTCGCGCGTCGGCGGCACACGCGAAGCGGTCCTGGCCGGTGCTGGGGTGACAACGGGGTGGCCCCTGGCGGGGGCGGCGTCAATGCCCTGCTTGACGTGCCTGGGGCGCTCTTCCCGTCCGCGCGGCTCGGTGTCCCCGCCGCCGGACGCCGACGGTCTCTGGTCCCGGCGGGACCCGTTCGGGGCCGGGAGCTGCCGCGCTCCAGGCGGCCCGTGCGGCGTGCTGCCCCCGTGCCGCCGTCAATGGCGGGCGGGTTTCCGCAGCCTGGGGTGCGGGGCCGAGTTGTCGGCCGGGCTCCGCTTCAGGATCAGGTGCGGCTGGTCTCGCTAGACAGTGCAGGTCCCGGTTCTCCTGACCCGGGCTGCCGGGGACGGCCAGAGCCAAAAGCTATTTTTTCCCCGGGGCAAAGGGGACCGGGACCGTGCGGCCGGTCACGAGGAGGGAGCCCCGCCCATGAATCCGGCGTACGCCAGGTACGTAATGTGGCACGAGGGCCCGCGAGTTCCCGGGCGGCCGTGGCGCTCGCGTCGCTGAACCTGGAAACCTACGAAGTCGCGCCGCGGGCCTGAGGCGCGGTCGCGTTCAAGCCCGCGGCGGGCGGGAGTAGAGGTCGGTGCCGTCGTCGAGGGTATGGCGGGTGAGCTGGCCCCGGAGGGCGAGGACCTCCAGGTGGGCTCCGGTCTCGCCGGTGGCGAGGACCTGGTTCATCGGGTCCAGGTCGGCGAACTTCCGTTCCCGGCGAGTCCACGGGACGGCCTTCGCCACCGTGTAGGCGGTGGTGTCGGTGTCTACGACTTCCAGCATCTGGGCCAGCCGGTCCTCGTGGTGGGACAGCAGTTCGCCGACCCGGGCGTGCGTGCTGGGGGAGACCGGCCCGTGCGCCGGGAGCAGCCGCGTGTCGGGCAGGGTGAGCATCAGCCGCAGCGACGCCAGGTAGTCCGC
>Ga0131853_10007458_pt1 | contig 19811 bp, 32 predicted proteins | sample TergutLab28metaG_FD_92764 | JGI IMG/M metagenome (GOLD analysis project Ga0131853, IMG submission 92764) | Labiotermes labralis P1 segment gut microbial communities from Petit-Saut dam, French Guiana - Lab288 P1 (version 2) (version 2) | ecosystem: Host-associated > Arthropoda: Insects >... | reverse complement strand
GCTGCAACTCGCCCACATGAAGTCGGAGTTGCTAGTAATGGCGAATCAGCATGTCGCCGTGAATGCGTTCCCGGGTCTTGTACACACCGCCCGCCAAGCTACGGGAGTCGGGGGTACCCAAAGACTGTGCGCTAACCCGCAAGGGAGGCAGCAGGCTAAGGTAAAACCAGTGACTGGAGTTAAGGCGTAACAAGGTAGCCGTACGAGAACGTGCGGCTGGATCACCTCCTTTTAAAGAGAAGCGATGACCTGGAATATGGACATCCAACACTTAAAAGTCGAATTCCCTTCGGGGAAGTGTAATATCACTGAAATTTGATGCATGGTATTAAGCTATGTAAGAAACAAGAAAGGTCTGCCCCCAAGCAGGCTTTTTTTGTGGTCTTGACATTCGGAATAGGCTGTGATATCATAATTGGGGTGCGGAGGGAGATTATGCAAATACAAGTTATAAACTGTAACCAGGCGTGGGCAAGATTTGTAGGAGATGACCTTAAGAAACGAATTATAAACGCAAATAAATATGCCCTTGGCACAATGGATTACTTCAATGCTGAAGCATGGGCTGAGGAAGGTCTATCAAGTGATTCTTCAGAATCCGCTAAGTTATTTGATGCTTGGAGTGGAGGTCAATTTGGTCCTCCAGGCGATAGTTTTGAGAAGGCAAATAAGAAATGTTCCGAATGTACATTGCCAAAACTTTCAAGTGGTTTGCGTATGCGTAAGGGCTGTCAAACTGAATGCGGTCTGTATCTTGATTGATAGAATTGTAATTTTTGCACACCCTAGTGGCAGGAGGATTTATGAATCTAGGTTGGGGTTGGATTGTAGTTCTGTGTATATTATTGCCGCCTGTGGGCATAATCTTGGCGATAATCAAAGCGGTTAAGGGCTGATAAGAGGGAGGTATTGACTTGCAAGGCCAGCTGTGGCATACTTGGATATGAGCAAATACAGAATGTGGCACGATAAAGTCACCCAATATAACAAGACCAAAAGCGAAATGCCGGGTGGTTCTGAAGAACTAGGCAGAGTGGACTTTGACATTGAACCTCCACTAGCTATTAAGAAGTGCATGGAGTGTATCGGTGGTTTCGGTCCCAACCCACCCAAGCGTGGAAAGATGAGCGAGTTTTGTCCAGCCAGTCTGGAAAACTACAAGAAAAAGCGTGCTAATATGAATATAGGGGATGGAATATGGTATTGCGGAGACGCAATGAACAGATGCTATAAAACCCCCGAGGATAAATGTCTACTTAATCAAGATTTGGCCAGATATGTCTAAACCGTTTCGCCTGAGGCGGTTTTTTATTGAAATTTTTCTGAAAAAGTAGTTGACATACTCTGTAATGCATAGTATTATGTTATGTATGGATGCTCAAGTTAAAAAAGGTCTTGTTGATATTTGTGTGCTGGCATCCCTCAGTAGGGGGGACAGCTATGGCTGGCAAATTATCAAGGACATAAGCACGGTAATGGAGTTGAGTGAAAGTACACTCTATCCAGTGTTAAAGCGACTTGAGGGGGCGGGTCTTGTTGAAACTTATGAAGTCCCCCACAATGGCCGCTTGCGTCGTTACTTTCAGATAACTGCGTCTGGCCGCAGCAGGCTTGGCGAATTCAAGTCAGAGCACGAGGCAATAGCAAGGGTTCACAGTTATATCCTTGACTCGATAGATATAGAGGAGGCGAAATGACAACAAAGAAAGAGTTCCTGGAGACTCTGGAAAAAACCAGCAATGATAAAGAACTCGTTGGTTACTATGATGAATTAATAAGCGACCGAGTCGAGGGGGGGGGAGAGGAGTCTTCGGTAGTGGCATCTCTGAACCTTAGAAAGGTTTTGCGTGAATCTGAATTTGTAAGTGCGAAGAATGATCTCACAGAAAGGGCACAGGGAAAACGCAGGGGCAGAGCACTGGTAGTGTTATTAGCACTTTTCAGTGTGCCAATAACACTGCCGCTTGCTTTTGCATTCTTAATGACTTGCTTTGCATTTGTGATAACGGGTGTTGCACTAGTAGGTGGTGCAGGTGCTGGTGTGGTATTTGGGATAATGGGAATAGTAGAAGCTATTAGAATTGGTGAAGCTGCCGAGCTTATACTTCTGCATTCTGGTATTTTGCTTGTTGCACTTGTTGCGATCGCATTTATTGGGCTAGTGCTCAGCAGGGTACTCATTAAGTTCTACCGTTGGATGGTTGTGAGATTTTTTATGGCGTTTAGAAGAAAGGAGGCAGTATGAGAATATTAACTTGGGTGTTAGTAGCTGTGGCATGTCTAGGGGTGATTTTGGCCCTTATAGGCCTTGGTATTTATGGATTTGATTTCGAGCGTGTATCGGCTGACTTGCACGGAGATCATCATTACGAAGCACGATCGATAAATGTCACAGACTCAGATACTGTGCCGCATACCATCAATATAAAAGTTCGCTCTCTGAATATAGTGGTTCGCGAGGGGGCAGAATTCGGTGTTGAATACTACTATAACCTTCATTATTCTATGGTTGAATATACCATAGAGAATGGGATTCTAGATGCCGAATTTGGTCATAGATGGAGCTTTCGCATTATGAACTGGCAACGATCGCGGCATGCCACTGTGACAATAACTGTACCTTACGCCTTTGGGGGTATATTAAATTTGGAATCTCGGTCAGGTAATGTTAATGTACAGACTGTAGAAGTTAATGCTATTAACATAAATGCACGAAGCGGTAATATCACTATGGATAGAGTAACGGCAAACTCAATTAACATCGAAAACAGAAGCGGGAATAACAGGATCACCGTATCAGGGGCCCGTAGCGAATTTTATATCTCGACAAGCAATCGTTCTGGGGTCACTAGGATAGCCGGAAGCAGGGTAAGTTCCAGGCACACAGAAGGTGCAGGGAATGCTCGCATTGTAACTATATCCTCTCGCTCTGGAAATAATACACTTAATTTCATAGCCTAGGAATAATCGCAAATACTAGCACCATGCCTGGTATAGTCAAGATTTTGGTATTTTCAGCATCGGCAGCAACCTATCTTTTTGTCATGTCAAAATTGTTGGGCAAAAAGCAAATTGCTCAACTGGATGTGATTGACTATATGTTGGGCATAGCCGTCAGCTCCATCGCCGCGGAATGGGCGATCGACAGTGGGAATGCACCATTCTATCATTACCTAACGGCTATGACATTTTTTTTCGTGGTTAATTTGGTTATCATTTATCTAGAGCGAAAGGGCAGGCGATTAAAGAAATTTATCAAGGGCGTTCCACTAATGGTGATATATGAAGGCAAAGTTAACTACAAGGCCCTAAAGAAATCCAAAATGGATATAAACGACCTGATGTCAAAGGCACGCAGTAAAGGATATTTCGATTTAGGCAAAATCGAGTACGCAGTGTTCGAGAACAGCGGAGCTCTCAGCGTCATGTCAAAATCCGAACATGCCGCATTGCCGTTCTATTTAGTGGATGATGGTCAGATTATACACTCGTCATTGAGGACTCTTGGGCGGGATAAGGTCTGGTTGTTTGAAAAGCTGGGCATCCATACAAGGCGGGAGCTCAAGAACATCATTCTGGCTATCTACGACCGCAACACAGACAAATTCAACATAAGCACGAAAAACGAGCAGTATTGACAAATTGCACAACAAGTGGTACAATTATCCATGGAAAACAAATTAAAAGAGTGCGTATTCAATGCGGAATTAGCTGAATTCGATCAGGTTTACGCAAGAGGGATGCTGATTGTGAAGGTTTTTATCAAGCTACAAGAATCGTCTGGTGGATCGATCACTGAGGAGCAGCAACGGTTAATCCAGGCCTTGGAAGGTTTGAAGGGGTCTGTCGAGGATGTGCGGGATCTAGTGCAAACCATCGAGGCGTTACAGCCTTCGATGAATGTATCTGAATCTGTACGGAAGTATATGGGCGAGGAAAACTTCGCGGCATACGAGAAGGCAAGTGCTGCAGCAGCCGAGGTGGCGCGTATGGACGCAAATAGGGCCCATCAATTAATCGAGCCTCACATGGAGACAATGCTGTCGATCCTGCGGCTTGTCGAAATGCAAGTTCGAAGGGATAGCTCGATAGCTGATATAGAAATTTGATATGGTAAATCCGTTGACACATTTTGTCGAATGAATTATTATGATAATAACCAGTGGGCAACTGCTGGCCACCGTACGGCGTCAAAACCATACGGCGAGAAACCCGGGATCACTTTCGGGTTTTTTGTTGTCAAGAAATATTTACTTTGTGATAGATGTATATAAATCAAAAACATGCCCATAATATCCTTACCATCAAGGGGGACCAAGTCAATCGAAGCTTGGGGTCGCCGCGTCGCAAGGCGTGTCGGCTGGACGGTATCTTCCGTTTTACCTTCTTGGTGGTTTTTTTATTATTGTTCTTGCACATGGATTGTCAATAGGGGCCCCTATTGACAAATTGTCCCTTTTGAGATAGAATATTCTATGGACGAAATCATTGATAATGCCGAGTTATTAAACATAGTGGCTCTTGCCCTGATGATAGTGTTTTTTCCGATTTGGGTTATCACATTCTTTTTTTTCGGCAGGATTAGAGCACAATATTATGTAGAGGGGCACCGATTGGAAATATTCTCGGGTTTTCGCGATAACTACATAAAGATTAATGGCGAGATGGTTGATCATATTATTCACTGGCGAACTGCTGTCCCTGCTCCGTTGACCCTGCAGCACAAGTACAACGACGCTCAGATTATTGTCAGGATCACCAGCAACTTTTGGGGTTTTCCAATTGTCACCACCAAGGTCAATGATAGCTCTATCGAACAGTACAGAAGGAGGTAACAAATGGATATGATAAGAACAAGTCTAGAGGGAAAAGTTTGGGCACAGCACATCAATATAATAGATGACAAATTTCTATGTGTGCCTCTAGGCGGGGGAGGCAAGTATAATTTAAGTAAATATATTGCTCTTTCGGATACAATAGGGTTCAAGACTATCGGAGCAGATGAGTCATACAAATTTCCCAAAGAGGATGGTATGAAAATTGAGGGTGTCTCCGCTTGGCTTAGGAAATTCGGCGCTGGATTAAAGTCCATACCAGATGAGAATTTTATAGACTACGATTTTTCCCAGGCAGAGTTAGTTCTTAAAGAACAGCGAATACTGCATGATTTTGTCCAAAATCTAATGAACCTACAGAAAGGCAATGAGGCAATTGCCGAAGATGTCGAGGTCGCAGAGAATAATAGTTTCGACGACTTGTTGCAACAATTAAAAGACAAAATGATTGAAGAATGGGGGACTCAAAACTCGATTGAAGACTTGTATAAGCGCAATAATCAAATCATATCGGTTTTGGACTTTGCCGAAGATGCTTTGGTTCAAAACAATCACCAGCTTGCCGAAGCGAACCTAGAATTGGGAATCGCCCAGATAAACCACAAGCGTCGCCACCAAAAGCGTTTCACAGGAGGTGAAAATGAAAAGATGCAGGGCAATGCGTAAAGAGCTTGCCGAGTTACAAGGGTTAAAGTGGGGTGGGGCTATCAACGCGGAAATGACTGACGACCCAGAGTTGTGCTATGACCACTATACCCCAAAGAATCTGATTGGCTTTTGCGGCAAAGGATGTAGGGTCGAAGAAAAGATTCAAGAGCTAAGATCTAGTCAAGAACGATAGTCTTGCTGCTTGGACACCATATACAAGATTTGGTTCGTGCCGTACAGTGATACCTGCCAAATAGAACCATATAAAGATGCCACCGGGCCCAATCAACTTCTGGCCAAATGTCACGCAAATCCCGTTCGATTTGGACGGGGTTTTTACTTGTTGTCCAGCCCAGACGCTGTGCAACCCGTGCAACATGTGTATCTACGGCGATGGCTGGTTTATGGTGATATTCTGCAACGAAAACTGATGCTGTTTTCCGTCCAACTCCAGGCAACCTAATCAACTCCTCGATCTCGCTTGGAATTATTCCGCCGAACTCATTAACAACTTTTACGGCCATTCCTTTGATGTGCTTTGCTTTGTTGTTGAAGAAATTTACAGAAGAGATGAGTCTTGTAAGGGTTGGCAGATCTGCATTTGCAAGGGATTCAAGTGTAGGGAAGTGTTTAAACAGTATAGGTGTTACGATGTTGACGCGTTTGTCAGTACATTGGGCGGACAGCATCACCGCGACCAAAAGCTCTAGGTCACTAGAATAGGTCAGTTCGGTTTTTGGCTCTTTACCGAACAAGGATTCGAAATATCCGAAAATTTCGTCAAGATAGTCCATCACAGGAGTATAGCATATTTGGTTGCCTTTTGTCTAAATTGCAGATACCATAAAATATGAGCAAATGGAGGAAGGAGGACTTCAGATTTCTTGGGGCAATGGTGATAGTCTGTTTCCTGGTAATTGGTCTGACTACAGGTATAGTACTTGCTACTATTGACAGAGGCTCTACTCCTCCGAATATTGATCCAGATGATCCTCCCACTGCCAATGCACCAATAGTAGGCAGGTGGCAGCCCTCTGGCGGAACCATAAGAGAGAATGGTATACTTGTCCATACATACACCGCTGCTGGGGCTAGAGGGATTTTTGGAAATATAATAGAATTTCGCCAAGATGGTATAGTTATTCTAAGTCATCCTACCGAGGGTGTTCTGCAAAATAGATGGAGGGTAGAGTCAAATTCATTAGCTTTCTATCAACTTCCTCAGATTCCAGGACATCCACCAGGCGTCATGGCAGACACTCTTACGATTACAGGAACCCAAATGACTTGGCTAATCGAATATGAATCTAATGGAGATATGTTAAGGACGGAGTTTCGTTTCACGCGTCTTACTTAGCATCTGGAAGGTTGGCGGTTAGAAGACTGACTTTATATCCCTTCCACTTTTTTGTAATGTCCTCAAGACTTGTAGGTGTGGCAAAGTCAAAATCCTCTGCTGTTGCAATTTGAAAATACTTGGTTATCAGCTTCTCGGCATCCGCGTATGCCTCTTCCATGGTGTCCCCGATAGAGAACACGCCAAGGTCAGGCAAAAATGCATTATAGCATTCGCCCTCCTCATTATGAATGAAAACAACTGGATATGTAAACTTAGGCATAATTTATAATATAGTACCACGAGGAGTTTGTCTAATCATTTTTTCTCAATAACAGATATATAGAAATTTATGATTGACAATTTGGGAAAAGATGCCATAATAAATCATGGAAAAAAACAAATCCGCAGACATAGCAGCCAGAGTGATGTATGGAATAACCGACAAAAAGATTGGCACTGGAAAAGTGCATAAAGATATTGCTAAATATTCAAACCCTAAATATTCAATGGAAGATATACTTAGTACACTCAAGAATATTGGAATTAATTTGGATACAGGAATGGAAAAAGGTGCTTGACAGATATATACTGATTCCAGTATAATAACGGCTGGAGGATATAGATGCCAACAATTAATCAGTTAGTTCGTAAGAACCGGAAAAAGACAACCAAGAAGTCCAAGGCACCAATCTTGGAAGGTTGCCCACAAAAAAGGGCAGTGTGTCTGCAGGTTAAAACCACAACGCCAAAGAAGCCAAACTCGGCTCTGCGTAAGGTTGCCCGTGTGCGTTTCAGTAACAAGCAAGAGGGTACTGTATATATCCCTGGTATTGGTCACAACTTGCAAGAGCACTCGGTTGTTCTTGTCCGTGGTGGTCGTGTGAAGGACCTTCCTGGTGTTCGTTACCATATTGTTCGTGGGGCACTTGATACCGCGGGTGTGGCGAACAGAAAGCAAGCAAGAAGTAAGTACGGAGCGAAAAAACCAAAGAGCTAAAAAATGTCAAGTAACGGGCGGCACCCGTGAAGAAAAAAAAAGGAGGATAAATTATGCCAAGAAGAAGTGGAATCCCACCAAAACCAGTGTTGCCAGACCCAATCTACAAGTCTGAAAAAGTAACCAAGTTAATCAACCAAGTCATGTGGGATGGTAAGAAAGGAATAGCCCAAGAAATCGTTTATGGTGCATTTGAACGCGTCGCAAAGAAAACGGGTCTATCGGGTCTAGTGGCTTATGAACAAGTTCTTGAAAACCTGATGCCGTTGCTGGAAACCAAGGCTCGTCGCGTTGGTGGTTCGAACTACCAAGTACCGATGGAGGTTCGTCCAGCCCGTCGTCAGACCCTTGCAATTCGTTGGCTGGTAACTAACGCAAGAAAGCGTTCGGAAAAAACAATGGAGGAAAGGCTAGCCGCCGAAATGATCGACGCAATCAACCAAACTGGCGGTGCGTTCAAGCGTAAAGAAGAAATTCACAAAATGGCCGAGGCAAACAAAGCCTTCGCTCACTACAAATGGTAATTGACAAAAGGTAGCAGAAATGCTACCTTTTTAATTATGGAAAACGAAAAAATTATAGTGCCCTTGGCGGCCCAGAAGAAATTTCGCGGTGATAGCGTGCTTAATGAGGGGGCAGAACTAGGACAAGACATTCCAACTGTTAAAAGAGTAAACGGTCAAGATATAATGATCCACCCAGACGGAACCCCTGAATTTTTACCAGATGTCAGAGAGTATGCAAGTAAGTCTCTATATCCAGAAGGGCGTCCGTTGAGGCCTATAGTCAAGAAGGCAGCGGCAATTTTGACAACTCTCTTAATTATGGGTGCTTCATTATATGGAACCACAAAAATGTGGGAGCAGGCGTCGGAATCGTTCAGTTCTATAGTAGGGGGGCAATCTTGGGGAAGTGAGCAATGGAGAGCAGACAGAGATGCCGACACCAGAGGTATGGGATTTGTGATTGGTGGGGCAGCTGTGGGGGTGACGGGTTCAGCTGCGGGCATTGCGGCAGGTGTTGCAGTTCACAAGAAGCTTGATGAGGTAGAGTTAATGGAAAAATAGTCTTGCAAAGTTTTGAACTTTGGATTATATCGCTTGTGGCGATGAGCACAAATTTCCCTTGACTTTCAAGGGGTATTTGGCTATAATTATTGGTAATGAAAAAAATGAAACAGATTATGGTTCTGGCACTTGTGAGTTTGTTCTCGATAGCATTCTTGGCGGGGTGTGCCTTGTTTGCATTGGATGTCGAACGAAACAACAATTTAATTGTTGCTCGCATTGCCACCACTACAGAGGGCGAGTACATAACAATCAGCTACAGGCAACTATCTGATGCATTTGGCGGTGGATGGGGTAATCACTTCTTGCAACAAGGAATGGATGCCGAGACTGCTGTTAATCGAACCTTGGAAGCTCTGATCGATCGAGAGATTGCCACCTACCTATCTATTACAAGATATTTCCACGGAGACGAGGGAGCTACTTGGGAGGAGAGGATCTCTAACTCATTAACCGAACGCGAGCACCAACTTGCCCTGCGGAATGTTCTGAACTCGCTTCAACAATCTATCGACAATATGAATCGTACAGTGCGGGAAGAAAATAACATGCCAGACCCCGAACCCCCAGCAGATCAGCCAGGAGGCAGACCAGTCTTCATCCCACACGAACACTACATTTTTGTAGGCGAGGGGACAACTACCGTAACCCGTAATTTCCACCTGAATCTTGACCGTTTTGCCGAAGTGCCTGAAGATACGACAGACAGAACAATCGCCCAGTTCCTGGCATCTGCATTTGCACCAAGGAGCGAAACGCAAACCGAAATTTCTATAGCTAATGAAACACGGGAAAGGCTAGTTCGAATTTTGCGAAATCGTGAGGCAGGATTAAATTACACCGACGATACTTGGCAAGATGTTATGACCCGAGAAATCGAAAGAATGATGCGTGACGAAAAACGCCGTATACACGGACAACGATTCCAAGACATGTTCAGTCAAGGTATGATGGCTCCTAATGCTCAACAAAACTTCCTTAGATTTGACAATCGTTTCAATGACGGTATGGTGACCGTTCCTAATCCAAATTACGATCCTCTTAATGACAATGAACCAGAATATTTTATAATGTCGAAATTAGAGTACTGGCAACACCATGCTCAAATATCCAGTCAACCTTATGTTGATAACATAGTAACAAGGGCCCGCGACATGTACATGCGTAATGTTCGCTCTGCGATGTTAGAGTTCCAAATGGGGAGCACAACCGTTGACACCATCCGCGAGCAAATAATCCAGCCAAATGCACTGGAAAACATTCACTGGTTACCGCAATCAATGGCAAACGATTATTTTACCGTAAGCCACATCTTAATATCTTTCCCTGACGAAGACCAGGCCCGTGCCACACAATTGGCAAACCAATTGCGTAACCAGCAAATTGATCAAGACTTCTTTGACGCACAAATGTTACTTCTGCGTGACCGTTTGACAATTCGTCCGAGGGACGCCCAGGGTCATGAAGTCGGGACACCTCTGACTCCTACGCAAGTTCTAAGCGAAGTAAGTGCCGCGGTAAATGGAATGCCTTCAAACAGGCCACTAGCGTTCAGGGAGCAAATATATCGCTTTAATGGTGACCCTGGGATGGAGAACCCAAGGTTCGAATATGTGATAGGTGTTGATTTAGGCGAGACAATTGTAACCAGCCAAATGGTTCCAGAGTTTACTGACTCGGCAAGGGCTCTGCACGCAACTGGTGTTCGTGGGTCTATGAGTGGTCTTGTCTGGTCACAATTCGGTGCTCATATTATTATGTACACACGAAATGTTAATGAATTTGTTATGGTTGGTGGTAATTCGGGCAACCTTCCCCAACAGTACCATAACTTCCTGTTCCAGACAGAGACCAGCTACGGCAATCGAACTTTCTTTGATTCAATCATAGGACAGTTGACTCGTGGTGAATACCAAGAGGCTGAAAGAAACATGCTGATCAGCTTTCGTCAAGAAATCAATGCAAACGGTCGTGGTATTACGACTTGGCCATCACGATTCAGGTCCTTGTGGAGGGATTGAAACTGTGGTATGATAACTTCATGAAGAAATTCGCACTCGCAACCTGTATGGCACTGACATTAGTTTCGGTGCCTTTTCTGATGACAGGGTGTTATCACTTGTCGCCGACACATGGAGTCATCATTATTTTCAATGTCGAGGGTAATCCCACTGACGGACAAATAGAATCTACAATCGATAATATAAGGGAAATATTAGGTAGGAATGGCTTTATCCAGTTTAATATTTCTCAGCAACTGACAGACACCCATCGTCAAATCAGATTGCAGGTTGCGGGAACAGGTGATGTTGACGATTTGATGCGATTAATTGGCGAGCCCGCGACGGTGACAATTCGTAAGACAGAGTATGGGGATGACTTTATAAGGCGACAAGATATAACAGGTGTTATATCTTACCAGACGGTATCATTTGATTGGGGCGTGCGAATTCATCTAACTACTCTTGGTGCACAATTGTTTACCCAGGCTATTAATGAAATGATGGAGGAGGGCACCGGTCAATTTTATGTTATGCTAAACGGGGAAGTGTTATCCAGGACAATCGTTCTTCAGGTCGAGCCAGTATTAGGGCACATGGTAACTATTGCCGCAAATATGACACACAACGAGGCAGAGCAACTCCGTACTCGAATTGAAAGCGGCCTGTTCGAGGCGACATTGACACTGTATTCTATCGAAGTAGCAGCAGGAGGGGGGGGAACATAATGAGGACAATAATAACAAGTGAAAGCGTTAACATTGGGCATCCCGATAAAACCTGTGACTATATCGCGGATTGTTTTTTGGATGCGGCGTTGGAACAAGACCCTCATGCCCAAATGGCGGTAGAGTGTGCAATCAAGGACGATCTGTTGATGATTTATGGCGAGGCTACCACAACTGCAAAAATTGACTACGAACAAATTGCCAGAAATGCTCTTGTCCGAATCGGCTATAGTGACAAGTTCCGAATCATCAAAGAGATATCTCAGCAAAGTCCCGAAATTAACAAAGCGGTCGTTGGCAAAGTGTTAAAAGCCAATGATCAAGGCATCGTCTATGGATACGCAACCAACGAAACAGCCGAAATGATGCCTCTGCCAATCCTTATCGCCCACAAAATAATGCAAAAATACGAAGAGTTTAGAAAAGAACATTACTCAGAAGCTCCATCTATATTTTATCCTGATGCCAAATGCCAGGTTAGTATCGAGTACGAGAACAACGAACCAATTGCGGTACACACAATACTGGTATCTGCCAGTCACTCGCTGGACTTCAAGAAAGACCATCTCGAGCGTGCTATTAAAAACGGAGTAATAGACAAGGTGCTTATGAACTACTCAGACTTGGTTACAAAGGACACTAATTATATAATAAATCCATCTGGGGCATTCACAATCTGGGGCAGTTTTTCCGATTCTGGTTGTGTAGGTCGGAAGATAATCGTTGATACTTACGGTGGCGTTGGTCGTCATGGTGGTGGTGCATTTAGCTCTAAGAACGCAACGAAAATAGATCGCTCGGGTGCCTATTATTGTCGCTATGTCGCAAAGAATATTGTGGCAAAAGGACTTGCCGACAGGGTGGAAGTAAGTGCAAGTTATGCAATAGGAATGGCGGAGCCACTGAAGGTTAATATTGAAACTTTTGGTACAGGGAAAAAGGCAATCGAAGAAATTGTGGTCTGGGTTGCCGAGAACTTTAACTTTACTCCTGCAAATATGATTAGAGAACTTGATTTGTTAAATCCTATATATAAGGATACGGCAGTGTACGGTCACTTCGGGCGGGAGGGATTCCCGTGGGAGAAAATAAAATGAGCGGCGAGTTTGAAATCTACTATCCGCCAAGGCGTTGGTGGAGAAGGGCGTTAACCGTCATTTTTCCATTTATAAACATTGCCTTGGCGGTATTGGTTATTTGGTTGGTTATGCGTGGGGACGAGTTTGATATGGGAACGGTTTTTCAGGTCAGATTGAATTGGGGATACATGGTAGGAGTGCTTGTTCTTGTATATCTGGTTAGTGCCCTCACTATTTTGCAAATGCAAATAATCTTGAAAACAACAACAGGTAAGACAGATTTAAAGATTGCCGCCAAGACGCATTTCTTGGAAAGATTCTGGACAATGATGACTCCTTTTATGTCAGGGGGGCGACCATCACAGGTTTATTACTTTCACAAGCATGGATACGACATGGGCAAGACTACCTCTGTTGTAGTATCAAACTATATAGTCGGACGAATTGGGTTTCAGTTGCTTGTCGGAGTCATCTGGATTTTCTTGATGTATCGTGTCAGGGAATTGGATGGAGGATTGGTCGTCGGCAGTACCATAGTAGTAGGGATTGTATTTGCCATTGTGCTCTCTGGCATCTTTGTATTTATGGCGTTTTCAAAGATTGTCCCCGAAAAGATTTCTAAAGTTTCGGTGTGGATTTTGTTCAAAATTCGAATAATTAAGGACAGACAACGAGCAGATGATGCAATGAGCGAGACACTCTGGACATATCGAGTAGCAATGCGAAAACTCCTCCGTCAGCCTCTTGTAATGTGGGGGACAATTGCTTTGTCAGCCCTGTGGTACTTTTTACATCTGTTCAAGATTGTGTTTATTTATGCCGCCTTGTGGGGTTTCCCTGACGCCTCTACCTTGGCATTGCTTATCCTGGGAATAACTCTTGTAGAGAATACTGCCGCCGTTATGCCTCTGCCAGGGGGCACAGGGGGGATGGAGATATTCTTCCTCTCGATTTTTGCCACTATATTCGGTTCCCCAGAGGTTGTCGTTGCGGTTGTACTATGGAAGATTGTCAGCTATGTCATGCCTATAGTAAACGGGTTGCCGTTCCTGGTTATGGATAGTTTCCAGAAACGGAAAAATACTAAAGAATGCGAAAATTCCAAATTATCCTAACAATTATCGTCGGTGCGGCGTGCCTGGCTATCGAGGCAAGTCTTGTTGCGGGTCTTGTTTATGCCCTGAATATCGACCCACCATATGTTGTTGTAATTGATGCAGGCCACGGTGGAAGAGACAACGGGGTCAGCAGCGATTTCCTGCACGAGGCGGATATAAACCTTGAAATCTCTAGGTATATTCGCGATGAATTGCAGAGTCGTGGAATCATTGTTGTCATGACCCGTGATGATGAACACAGCCTCGCCGATGGTGACGAGCCGAACAAAAAGCGTGCAGACATGAAACGCCGCCATGATATTATCGAACGGGCGAAACCTGACCTAGCAATATCCATTCATGTAAACAGTTTTCCTCGCATTCCATCTGTCCATGGTATCCAAACTTTCTTCCATGGGGAATCCGGTCAACCATTCGCCGAGTTCATACAGAAACATATCAATCAAACCGACCTATGTGACAAAGACCGGATAGCAATGAAGGGGGACTATTTTATCTTGGAAACTGCTTATCCATCTGTTCTTATTGAATGCGGGTTTCTGTCAAATCCGTCCGACCACGCGAAACTATCCAATATTGAATACAAGCAAACACTCGCTAAGCACCTAGCCGATTCCATCATGGAATCTTTAAAATCTACAACCCCTATCCAGCGTTTGACAAAATGGTACAACTTAGGTTAACCTCTAATAATAAGGAGGTTGGTATGCAAATATATCTATTAAAGGACTTGCCAGGCAAAGGAAAGGCGGGCGATATCATCAATGTAAACGATGGGTATGGCAAGAACTATCTTGTCAAAAATAAGATCGGGCAAATAGTCACACCAGAGATTCTGTCAAAGGTCCGGGCCAAGAACGAATCCGACAGTTTTCACCTAAATGAGCAAAAGGCGGCAATATCCGCAGTTATAAAAAGACTTGGCGAGACCATTATATATGTAACCGCAAAAGTGGGTGATGGAAAACTGTTTGGGGCGGTAACGGGTAACGAGATTGCCAAGGCATTGAATGCCGCAGGATTCGAGATCGAGAAAAAAAATATAGCCCTGCCTGAACCAATCAAGGCCCTTGGCGAATATAAATTAGTGGTGCACTTTCCGCACGGGATGCGTGGCGAGTTCAAACTGCATGTAATAGCGAACGGCTAGAGTGCAATTCTATACAGGAGGGATAATGGAAGAAGTATTTATCTTGGTCCTCGTGCCACGGGGACAAGAATACCTAAGCCGAAACATAATGGGGCAAACGGTTGATCAATGGGTTAATCAGGCTCTTCTAGAGTTGCCGTCCAAACGAATCCATGTTGGACCTGGTGACGACATCCTGACCATCGTCAAGCGTCACGGGATGCACCACAAGTGGACATGCGTCCTGTATTCCGACATGCCATTGATAATGGAGGAATGTATCCGTGGGGCAGTAGAGTTCGCAACCAAAGGCGAGCACAAGGTTGTCCGATTGCCGCGAGGATGGTTGTTTGATACCGATCATGTCAAGAGTGGTGGAGAGATTACACCCGCAACACTAGAGACAGCAAATCCTGAACATTTCTTATCCGTATTTAATGCGTCCCAACTTGACAAGGCTCGCCGACAAATGCAACGCAGGATTAACCTAGCCCACATGGAGAACGGTGTTGAAATCGAAGACATAGATTCAACTTTCATAGATATTACAGTTCAAATTGAATCAACCGCACGCATCCTGCCATTTACAAAGATCACTGGCGATGTCCGTATTGAAAAGGGTGCAACAATCGGTCCCTTCGCTCACATACGCGACGATGGGAAAACCATCCTTGAACCAGAAAAGCCAGAACCTCCAAAAGTCGAGGAAGTAAAAGTAGAAGAAATTAAAGTAGAGATAGAGGAAGCCCCTCCGCCATCTCCAAAACCATCCCCAACTCGTAAACCAACCTATATCCTAACCCCCGACCCAGAGCCAGAGGAAGTCGAGGAGGAAGTACTCAAGGATGAAATTATTATAATCGACTCTGATGGTGAAGACTTTGAAATCGAGGACCCGACCGAAGAAGTAATCGAAGAAATCCTAGAAGAATCAACCGAAGCCGAGGTCGAAGAAATAATCGAGGTGATAGAAGAACAAGAAAGCGACGACGAGAGTAAGGTCATAATTTCTGAGCCTGCCCAAGACGCATCAACTTCCGAAGAGGCGGAAGGCGAGCCAGAAATTTTGCAAGAAGCCGAGGAGGAAGCCCCTGTTGTTGACTCTGACGAGCCTAAAATTGAGGAGGAAGTTACTGCTGACTCGGAGAGGGTTGAAGAGGAGGAAGTTGAGGTTGCTTCTGACGAGCAAGATCCTGACGAGCAAATCATAGAGGAACTACTGGTCGAAGACGAAATAATTGATGAAACGCCCGACGAATTCTTGGAAGAAGAAATCGATATGACAACGGACGAAGGCGTCACCGTCAAATTCGACTGGGACAATATGAAGCACGACAGCCTCTACGAAGGCCGCGAATAGGTCTTGTTCTCTTGCCTTGCCCTTGCAATTCCCAGCATGCCCGACGGAATATCTTTATTGATAGTACTGCCCGCCGCTACAAACGAATGGTCTTCAAGAGTTAGGGGTGCGATAAGGTTCACATTGCTGCCTACAAATACACCGTCCCCAATCGTGGTTCGGTGTTTTTTCTTGCCATCGAAATTACAAACAATTACGCCTGCTCCGATGTTTACGCCTTTGCCCATTATGGTGTCGCCAATATAGGCATGATGGGCAACCTTTGATCCCTCGCCCAGATGGCTGTTTTTCACCTCAACAAAATTTCCCACCTTGACACCTTTTCCAATTATAGTCATACTGCTATATATGCGTTTGAAAGTCATAAAGAAACAAAACAACACTCGGGACTGTATTGTCTGTGGTACCGAAAATCCGATTGGGTTATATGCTCGATTTTACGAGTGTCTGGACCAGGAAGGGGAGCCCGTCTTGCTGACCATTTTCCAAACCCAGCATTATCATCAAAGTTACCCTGGTCGAACTCACGGCGGGATTACATCAACCTTGCTGGACGAGGCAGTAGGCCGTGCGGTCGCAATCCCCTTACCCCATGCTTGGGGTGTGACAATAGAGCTGTCTATCCGATTTAAATTGCCTGTACCATTGGGCGAGGAGCTATATGCACTTACCCGTGTAACAAAACTAACCTCCCGTGTTTTCGAGGGCGAAGGCGAAGTCCGTGACAAAGATGGAAAAATCCTTGCCACTGCGACTGGGCGTTATCTGCAGCTAAAACCCGAACAAATAACCCCCGAAGGCGTCACCCCAGAAAACTGGTTCTATGTCCCCGAAGATTTGCCAGAATTTATCGAGATATAATAAAAAAAGAACTCCACAAGGGAAACCCTCATGAAGTTCTTTAATGCCCTTATTGGGTCCAGGGGTTACCCCTGATTAGTGGCAAGGACGCTCGTGACAGCCTGGCTTCTTCTTGCCGCAGACCATCCACAGGCCGCCGAAAACGATTGCCAAGATGATCATAGTGCAAATGTCAATCCCGAATAATCCACCGTTGAACAAAATCAACAGAAGGATGATTATCCACAGGATGTCACAGCTGCCTGTTTGCGGGCGGTCTTTATGGCATCCGCAAAATTTGCCTCTGAAAAGTTCGTGAAACATGGTGTTCCTCCTTATAGTTTTTAGTTAAGGCATGAAATGCCGAAGGTTCTCGCGTTAGCGAGGTTCTTATGTACCTTGCAAGGTCGGGGGTCGCGGGCTGGTCGACCTATCTTTTGTGTAAAGTGTTTAACCCACACCCCCTGCGTCAGGATATGCAGGGGCATATCTGTTTGACAGCTTGTGCGTATTGTGTAAAATGAGAGAATGGAAAATAAATTAACAACCAAGACAGTCGGCGAAAACTGCGATCCATTCTGCCAACACCTAAAGCTGGGGAGTGCAGGGTTGATGGGGCAGTTGTTTTGTACCTCGGGGGAAAAGGCTTTTGATATTGGGGAATCCTTCTTAGGAGGATGGGGTGGAACCTCGACGCTTGCTGAAATACTGGAAACTACGAGGGTTTACAAAGGTGCCCCCTGTACTAATATGGATATAGACTGATGGTAGATAAACATCTTCTATTTATAATCTCCAGTATTTGTCTTAAATTTATAATTGAATCTTGTCTCACTCCTGTACGGATTTTAAATTCCTATGATATATTATTTACGATTATGCAGGGGCGGCAATCTGCCGCCGGTTGTAATATATCTCCTCTGCCGAGGGTTTTCGACCAAAAAACCCTCAAGAAAACCCTCAAGGGGGTACCCCCCCCTTAAAATCCTGAAAACCCTCAAGAACATGTCTTTGACAACATCCTAGATTATGTCTAAAATAGAAGCTGGAGGTAGTAAATGAAGATTACTAAAATTGATGCAACGGAAGTGTTGGACAGTCGCGGCAACCCAACCATTATGGTCGATGTCTGGGCAGGCACACACCATGGATATGCAATTGTACCTAGTGGAGCAAGTACTGGCGAGTTCGAGGCTCTGGAACTGCGTGACGGCGACAAGAAAAGATACAATGGTAAAGGTGTTCTGAAGGCTATCGAGAATGTTATAACAAAAATCGCACCAGTATTGGTGGGCAGGGTAGATGTCACCGACTACGCCGAAATCGACAAAATTATGTTGAAGCTTGACGGTACCGAGAACAAATCCAAGCTGGGTGCAAACGCAATCTTGGGTGTATCCTTGGCGGCAATGTATGCGGGGGCCCAGGCAAAAGGTATCCCACCATACGAATATATGGCTGAAATGTTTGGGACCGTTAAGCCACTTATTCAACCCCTGCCTATGATGAACATTATAAATGGGGGCGAGCACGCGGATAATAACCTAGACATCCAAGAATTCATGGTTCAACCAGTCAGCGGTAAAACAGTAGCCGAACAAATCCGTATGGGGGCCGAAGTATTCCGCTCACTTGAAAAAATCTTGAAGTCCAGAAAGCTAAACACCGCAGTAGGTGACGAGGGCGGATTTGCCCCGAACCTGGGTTCAAACAAAGAAGGTCTGGAACTGTGTGTCGAGGCAATTACAAAAGCGGGCTATGTCCCGGGCAAAGACTTTAAGCTAACCCTTGATGTCGCGGCGTCCGAGTTCTATCGCGACGGCAAATATCACTTCGAAGGACAGGAATTGACAACCACCCAAATGATTGATTACTATGAAAAACTTTGCAAGGAATTTCCAATTTCATCCATTGAAGATGGCCTTGATCAAAACGACTGGGACGGCTATGTCGCGATGACCAAGCGTCTTGGAAAATCTGTACAAATCGTTGGGGATGATTTCTTCTGTACTAATGTCAAGCGACTGTCAAAGGGAATCGAACTTGGTGCATGTAACTCTATCCTTATCAAACTTAACCAAATTGGCTCTCTAACCGAAACCCTTGCGTGTATCAAGATGGCACACGACGCGGGATACACCGCCGTTATCTCTCACAGATCTGGCGAATCCGAAGACACCACAATCGCCGACCTCGCCGTTGCGACCAACGCTGGGCAAATCAAGACGGGCTCGCTATCCCGCACCGACCGCACCGCCAAATACAACCGACTAATCCGTATAGAAAAGGAATTGGCAAATGCAAGTTAATGTTGTACAATAACACAAGGAGGTGGGATGATGTCAGAAAAGAGAGTATTTGGATCTGGGACGGTGAGAGCGGAAAATGCTTGGAATCTGGGTGAAAAAAATGGAGGAGTCATTCCCACTCGATAAATTGCATCGTGACAGTTTAAGGAATTCCAAGTTGAAAGTTGGTGATATTGTCCAGGTTCCAAATGGTGAATTGGGTCGCATTGTTAATATCAATGGTAATAAGAATAAACATATATCGTCGCAGGGAAGAGGAGTAATGGTGCTCGAACAATCATCTCGCGTCCGATACTGCCCTCGACAAAGGGGAAGCCGATGAATAGTTCATATCTGCCTGTCTCGTGTGCGATTTCCTCGAT
>Ga0131853_10007456_pt1 | contig 19812 bp, 24 predicted proteins | sample TergutLab28metaG_FD_92764 | JGI IMG/M metagenome (GOLD analysis project Ga0131853, IMG submission 92764) | Labiotermes labralis P1 segment gut microbial communities from Petit-Saut dam, French Guiana - Lab288 P1 (version 2) (version 2) | ecosystem: Host-associated > Arthropoda: Insects >... | reverse complement strand
CTTTAACTCATCTTCTTTAGATGAATAAGCCACGGATTCAACTTCCGGGATTGCTTTAAGCTGAACAGATAGCGCCTCTGTTTCCTCTGGTGTTGCTGTCACTTCCACATGGACTCGTATTTCAATACTTTTCTCCACTTCTCTGGACATATGATTGACATTCATTGTGACAATCAAAAAGATTCCAAGCATTAAGAGTGTAACTGTTACTGCACTCACAGAAGCAAAGGTCATCCAGCCATTTCGGAGAAGATTTTTTAAGCTTTCCAGACAAAGGAAGGATAATGACCTAAGTTTCATAGCCATAATCTCCTCTCTCTTCATCACGGACAATCTCACCATTCTCTATTGCCAATACTCGATGACGATAGGTATTCACTAACTCTTTATTATGGGTTGCCATAATAATCGTTGTTCCCATTTGATTAATTTCCTCAAAAAGTCGTAAAATGTCAATCGCTGTTTCCGGATCCAAGTTTCCGGTAGGTTCATCCGCAATCATCAACTTCGGATTACGTACAATTGAACGCGCAATCGATACACGCTGTTGCTCTCCTCCAGAAAGTTCACTCGGCTTCATTCGAATTTTATGTTTTAAACCAACTAAATCAAGCGCTTCCATCACTCTTCGCTTAATTCGTGCTGGTGATTCTTCCGTCACTTGTAAAGCAAATGTTACATTCTCGTAAACTGTTAATTGAGGTAACAGTTTGTAATCTTGGAAAACGATTCCCATTTTTCTACGTAGCAATGAAATTTTTCGGTTTTTATAGCTTGAAACATTCACTCCATCAATGATTACTGAGCCTTTTGTTGGCTTTTCTTCACGATATAACATTTTAATTAGTGTGGATTTACCAGCACCACTCGGACCAACAACGTAAACAAATTCTCCTGCACCAACGGAGAGATTCACATCATTTAATGCACTCACACCGTTAGGATATAATTTATATAAATTGATTAATTCAATCATTAATCTCACCTTTATTATTCAAAATAACAAGAATTATTCTATCTTTCGACAATTAATTATATCACCAATTATCGAAAATAGATATTTAATTTTCATTACAATTACATGTCAATTTTTTCTTGCTAGTTGAACTCAGGTTGATTGTAATTTAAAGGTTCTTAGTAGCTCCTACAAACACAAAATCCTCGCTGAAATCAACCGGATTACTATTTAAGTATGGTATTATTATGGTATTTAGTCTAAAATAAACAAAAGGATTTTGAACAAGAACAGAGGCTAGGTTTATCGGAATCTGTGACTGGGATCAAAATTTAAAAGCTAGACTGCTATTGTGTAACAAGGAACTACAAATGAAGAGGTGAGATAGGTGAACCAAGAAACACTACAAATGTTTAAAACCTTAACTGAGTTACCTGGAGCATCAGGATTTGAACACCAAGTACGTGAGTATATGCTAACTCAGTTGGAAAAAGTAGCAGATGAAATTATCCAAGATCACTTAGGTGGGATTTTTGGCATTAAAAAAGGGCCTCAAAATGGACCAATAGTGATGGCTGCCGGACACATGGATGAAGTTGGCTTTATGGTCACACGTATTACGGATAATGGTATGATCCGCTTTGACCAACTTGGTGGCTGGTGGGAGCAAACGTTGTTGGCACAACGAGTTGAAATCATCACAAAGCGTGGTCGAATACCGGGTGTCATTGGCTCTCTCCCAGTCCATTTGCTGGATCAGGCAACACGTGCTAAGCCAATGGCGATGAACCATATGCTAATTGATATTGGTGCTGATTCAAGAGAAGAAGTAGAAAGAATGGGAATACGCCCAGGATTACCTATTGTACCAGTTTCTCCTTTTACACCAATGGCTAACCCGAAGAAAATTATGGCGAAAGCTTGGGATAATCGCTATGGTTGTGGGCTAGCACTTGAATTATTGAAAGAATTGCAGTATGAGCAGCTACCAAACACTTTATATTCCGGTGCTACAGTGCAAGAAGAAGCTGGACTGCGCGGTGCAGCCGTAGCAGCTAATTTAATCAAACCAGACATTTTCTTTGCGCTGGATGCTAGTCCTGCCAATGATACTAGCGGTGATAAGCGGGAATTTGGTCAGCTTGGACAAGGGGCATTAGTACGGATTTTAGATCGACAAATGATTACTAGTCAAAGTATGGTTGAATTTATACTTGATACTGCTGAAACAAACAAAATTCCTTATCAGTATTTCGTTTCGGCCGGCGGTGCAACAGATGCAGGTGCTGTTCATATATCGGGTAGCGGTGTACCAAGTGCTGTCGTCGGTATTCCGGCTCGCTATATTCACACACATGCATCAATTATGCATGTTGATGATTATGCAGCAGCTAAGCAACTCATTATACAATTAGTCAAAAACTGTGATCAATCAACTGTCAGCTTGATTCAATCACAACAATATTAAAAGGAGGAGTCATAAAATGAACTCACTAACAAAAATTATGGATTTTAACAACGAATTTGTAGCAAACGAAGACTATCGTCCACTAGCTACAACTAAACATCCATCAAAGGAGCTAGTCATTGTTAGCTGTATGGATACACGCTTAACTGAATTATTACCAAAAGCAATGAATATTGCTAACGGAGATGCCAAAATCATTAAAGTTGCTGGTGCAGTTATTAATCATCCTTTCGGCAGCGTTATGCGCTCCATCCTTGTTGCTGTGCATGCATTGGGTGCTGAAGAAGTAATGGTTATTGGTCATGATGATTGTGGTATGGCTAACACACAGCCTGATCAATTGCTTAGTAAAATGATTGACGGTGGTGTTGATCCATCAACTATTGAAATGCTGGAACATGCCGGATTGAATTTTCAAGAATTATTAAAGGGATTTGACAGTATTGAGGCCAGCGTAGAAGACAGCGTACAAATGGTCCGAAATCACCCATTAATTCCGAAAAGAATCAAAGTTTCAGGGCTAGTGATTAATCCGGAAACAGGTGCTCTAAGAGTAGTTGTTGACGGCTATCAACCTAATTAAAACATTATTTTCCTTATCATTTGCATAAAAAGAAGCAATTTATCCAAATATAAGACTGCATCTAAATCTTAGTGATAAGGAGAAAAACAATGACAGACAATAAGCAACAAAATGGTTTAAAACAAAGTAAGCCTGATGATAGAAGCAATAATGCCAGAAGAATTCAGCGCAATATTTCTTCAACAATCGAAAATATTGAACTTGGAGAAGAAATGATTGCTGAAACTTCCGATTCCGAATTGAAAGCGGAATTAGAGGAAAAGAACCTTAGACGCCATGATGCGCTAAGGGGCATGAAAGCAGAAATGGCTGAGGAAATACCGTATAGTAACAAAAAACCAGAATAAATCAAATAAAAGAAGACGAGGCTGTTCTTGCTAGGAAAACAAGATAGCCTCGTTTTATGTTACACATAAGACTTAAATTCATCATAGTTACCACTAAAACTGGTCAGTTTTTTATCTTGTATATTCATAATCTTACTGGCAATTTTATTGATGAAGTAACGATCATGAGAGATAAATAATAATGTGCCTGTATACGCTAACAACGCTTCTTCTAACATTTCTCTTGTTTCAATGTCAATATGATTCGTTGGTTCATCCAATACGAGAAAGTTTACTTCGTTTTGAATCAACGCTGCCAATTTTAATAATACTTTTTCACCACCTGACAATGAACCTACCCGCTTATAGACATCGTCTTTAAAAAAGAAATATTTAGCTAAAATATTACGCGCTTCACCTTCGAAACAAGGATATTCTTTTCTAAACGCATCAATCACTGTATCTTTTTCATCCTCAAAACGGATTTCTTGTGGAATGTAGCCCATTTTCGTACTCGGATTAATTGTTATTTTCCCTTTAAAATCAGGGTTCATTCCCATAACTGTAAGGATAAATGAGGTTTTACCCGTTCCATTATCACCCATCAGACATACTTTTTCTTTAACATATATTTGTAATTCAGCATGGTCAAATAGTTGATGGTCGCCTAAAGTTAAGCAGAAATTCTCTACCATCAAAACATCCTGCCCTGTGCGACTACCGCTAAACTGGATAGGGATTTTCGACTTTTCTAATTGAGGCTTTTCTATTATTTCTATCTTTTCAAGCCTTTTTTCAAGTTCTTTCGCTTTCTTAAAGAACTTCTCATTATCGCCTCTTAATCCCCAATCTCTATATCGTTTAATGGCTGCTTTCATAGCTTCAATTTTTTTCTGCTGTGTTTTATAGTTTTCAAATTCAAGTAGCAACAGTCGCTCTTGCTCTTTTAAGGAATAAGAATAATTACCATTAAACATTTGACATTTGCCATCATCTAAAATGATGGTTTTTGTTGCTACACGGTCTAAAAAGTAACGATCGTGAGAAATAATAACGACTGTTCCTTTATATTTTGAAAGATAATTTTCCAACCATTCAAGCGTTTTAATATCAAGGTGATTGGTAGGCTCATCTAAAAGTAAAATATCGGGCCGCTTTAAAATTGTAGCTGCCAATTTAACCCTCGTTTTCTGCCCACCGCTAAGAACATTAAACGGTCTATTTAACAGATCTTTTAGACGAAAGACGCTAACGATATGGTTGAATTGCTCCGTCATTTCGTAGCCATCCATAGCGACAAACTGATCTTGCACCCGTGCATACTCATTCATAATTTTATCAAGCTTATCAGCGTTTGCTTCTTCTGTCATAAGCTTTTCAAGCTTGTTCAATTTATTTTCAAGTACTTTTATATCAGCAAATGAGGAACTTAATACTTCCTCGACAGTCATCTCACTTTTAAGCATAGCAGGTATTTGTTCTAAATACCCAATCACTGACCCTTTGCGAATCGTAACAGCACCTTTATCCGCACTTTCTTCACCTGTCATCATTTTAAATAACGTCGTTTTTCCAGCACCATTTCGCCCAACGATGGCAGTACGCTCACCAGTCAAAATTTCTAAATTTATATCCGTCAGTACTTGCTTAAAACCATAATTCTTTGCAACATGATTCATTCCTATTTCAATCATCTACGTAATCCTCCGTGTTTCCAAATTATCAAAATCAATTCAATCTGAAAAACAAAGTCTACGATAAATGAGGCGATATTCAAACCTCCATACAAAAAGGGAACTTGCTCTCCCTTCGCCCCAGTCTATCAGCTAGACCTTGTATGGAGTGTGACAGCTCCGGTTCTGATCGGAGAAACATGCAGAACCATAACAATCACCCCTTTCTGTGGTGTCATACATTAATCCTTACAACTAACCTAGCATGTTAAGCTGTAATCTGTAATGTTTCCATTGTACTTAATTTCCACAGAAAATACAATGTTAAATCCCCATACTCAAGTGCAATGATGCATTTGAGTATGGGGATCTTCGTTTACTTGAAAGTTAGTCAGCAGGGGTAATTAGTAAAGTTCTCTTATTCTTCTTTATGGTATCTATCTATCACCATCTCCTAGCATCATTGATGATATTAAACAAACCTTCTGTAATTCTTTGTCCCGTGTTATGAACTCCAACACCATTAGAACTAGTCCCTGAAGAATGAATGGCAACAGCTCTAGTAGTGCTACCCCTGTAAACAGGAGAACCACTTTGTCCACTTGTTGTATCAATCGTGTATCTTGTGCGCGTCGCAAAGCTTGCAGTGATTGGACCACTTGATGTCCACATTTGATTCGACTTTTCTCCAGGATAACCACGTACTATCACTTGTGTGTTTACTTGACTAGCGCTCGTCCATTCTGCACCAAAAAAACCTGTTGTTGCACCTACATTTGTTCCAAAGCGTATCATACCCCAATCGAAATTCGAATCCTGAGAAGCCACATACTTAGTGTCTGTATAAAGTTGAGTTGCATAGTATACACCAAGAGCAGTTGTTGTTCCATTTCTTCCTGGATAAAAGGCGACACTTCTTGCCCACCCCCCACGGCTACTATTATAAACAACATGCCCAGCTGTAACCGCTACTTTGTTGCCGTACATCCACGCAGTAGCTCTAGATGTTGCACCATTTGGCCAAGTAACAACAACTTGACCAATGGCTGAGTTTGGAAAGCTAGTTGTATTTGTAACTCTTGTTCTATCATCTCTTCCTACAATTACCCTAGGTGACATTTCTAAATTAAGGTCATTAGGAATAAATCCCTCTGTAGATGTTCCTAAATTCCGGGGTGTTTTAGGTAACGGCAAAATCGTTTCTTCGTCTTCTCCAATTGTATATTCAGTAATGCTAGAAACAGACTCATTAATGCCAGTTTCTAATCCTTTCAATGATGGTTCTATTGCTCTTGCTTCTGCAATCCCACCCATATTCACGAACATCATCAATATCGCTAAAATGCTAATAAAACTTTTCTTCATCATGTTTTATTCCTCCCTTTTTTCTACCCTCACAATTTCCTGAAATTCTGCTGGATCAATTTCCAAAATGTCGCCCTTAAAATAAACCGTAACGAAATCTCCAACCTCGTACACCGAGTTTGATGACTCTGCAATCTCTGATAAATTAACTGAATACATAATTCCTATTTCATCTTGAAATACAAAATATTCTTCAGTTGCTTCGACAATCTCACCAGATACTGAACCCATCCCTGCTCCTAAACTTTCAGACACACTACGATTTATTAAAGACATAATAACCACCCCTATGATCACACATGTGATAATTACTAAAACTTTCTTATTTCTTTCAATAATCGTATTCTATCCCTCCTAAAAGTCTTGTACAATTGTACACTCTCGGAATCACTGATAAATATTTTTAATTTTGTATTTTCCTTACTCCATCCCCTCATTTTTTAATTTTTATTATAAATAACTAATTACTAGTCAGCGTTTACCGTTAGTGCTTACCAATAATTGTATACTTTCTTCACAAACTTGTCAAAACTTATGCTTAAGATTTCTCAAATCAGATATTTTAGATGAATTCTATCAACAATGTGTTACATTTATTTCATAACTAGATTCCTAACAAACACAAATCGCCGACAATCAAAATGCTCCGTCGCACTTTGATTGTCGGCGATTTAGTTTGATATGACGATTTTGTCACAGTGAAATAGCTAAATGATTTAAGATTCCGAGAGGCTATTAATGCTTATTAGCTAACTTAGCTTTCACCAATTCTTCATGGTAAAAATAATTGATAAATTTTATATCGTTTGATCCACAGTATTCATTTATTTCAGCAGCTAAATTTATCCAATAACTTTTATCTCCTTGTAGATATATTTTTTCATACGTATCATCATACTGGGGATATTTTTTGGAAATATAAGTTAGTATTTTTTGTTTGTAATCCCCTCTTAAATTTAAGTTTTCAAACCAATATTCATCAATATAGGCATTCGTCTTTTCTATAATAGCCTTAAAGTCAGTAATCTTTGGAAAGATTGGCGACATAAATAATACCGTATAAATACCTTGGCTATGTAATGTCTCTAAAGCACCAAGCCTGTCTTGAATACTACTTGCGTTATCCATATCATCTTTAAATTTTTCATCTAACGTGTTGATTGACATCGCTACTTTCAAATTTTTACACTGCTTTAATAAATCAATGTCTCTTAATATCAAGCTTGATTTTGTTGAGATGGTCAAAGAACAATCGACAGGCACTAATTGCTCCAATATCTTTCTGGTCACACCGTATTTTTCTTCAAAACCGTTGTAGCAATCCGTAACGGAAGACAGGAATATTGACTTACCTTCCAACCGTTTTAGATTAATGGCTTTATCACATTTTTTTACATCTATAAAAGTTCCCCATTCTTCTTTATGCCCTGTAAAGCGTTTCATAAAAACCGCATAACAATACTGACAAGCATGAGAGCAACCAATATAGGGATTAATGACATAATCGCTTGCAGGTAAATTTGATTTGGTTACATAATCTTTGACCTCAACTACTTTTTCAACTATTTCCATCATATCGCTCCATCACTTAGGAATTTAACATATTATACCACATGAAAAAACACTTAGTTTTCATTCTAAAAATCAAACCTAAGTGCCTTTTTTAAAACTTATTTATTTTTCAAACATTCATCAATCTAAGCGATCATCTTCTGCCAATTCAGCAACAGCTAAAATAGTACCGGTTTTTGCATCTGCAATAAACTCGTATTTAATTTTTCCTTCTTCATGGACAATGGATACGCCACCTTGGTAAACATCAAACTCAAAAACACCATTGTGAAATTTCTCCGGTTTCATCACCATCCATGTTCCATCCACATGTCCTAATTCCCGAAACTTCTTTTTAACTTGCTTCAATACTCGATCCGGATTAGATAACTTCCGTTCAGCTATTACAGTAGCGGCAAGAAATCCCCCTGCAAATCCTCCTGCAATTGATGCAATGACCTTACAATTAATTTTCATATTGTCGAACCTCGTTTCAAGTTTGTCCACTATCATTTTATTAAAAAAAACCTTCATTATTACATTAAGTTCTATAAATCAATCTCTGCATTTGGACATTTTTCTTTCATAAACTTGATAAAAGCTTCTTGATCGTCCGGATGAATCAAGGAAAATAGATATTCTTTATCTGCCACAATAGCTAACCTAGTAAAAGTTAAAGCATGAGCCGCGAGTAGACTATCCGATATAGATATTTTCTTAATTTGATCATAAGGAATTCGCGTTTTAAATAAGCCAAAATAAGCAACGAACTGATCTTCAGACAGTCGGTAATAGCAACCAAAATAAGCATGAAACATAATTAGCATCAATACTAATGCAGGTATATTGATAAACAATAACAACCAATCAGATACCACCATAGCTGACCCAATAAGAACTGCAGTCGCACTGATGAGAATGAATAAAATAACGATGCTTTTTTGTACTCTAATTTTCATTTTCATGCACTCCATTCATTATTTCTTGAAACTGCACTTCTGCACGATAAATCGGATAACCTTTGGCAGAAAATTTCGCTTCATATTCTGTCATCACATTATCACTACAGTCATCTTCATGTAAATTAAAAGAAACTGCATTTAATTTCAAGCCAAACTGATTAAAACTTACTAAAGAATATTCAAATAGCCCACGATTATCTGTTTTAAAGTGGATTTCTCCATTCTTCGGTAAAATCATTTGATAATTTTTCAAAAAGCGATGATGTGTTAAGCGTCTCTTTTCATGACGCGTTTTTGGCCACGGATCAGAAAAATTCAAATAGATTAAAGCCACTTCACCATCAGCAAAATAGTCCATCATATCCTCAGCATTAATATGCAATAATTTTAGATTAATTATGTCATCTACCAAACACTTTTCTAAAGCAGACACAATGACTTTTTTCGATAGCTCAATCCCAATATAATTTATATCGGGATTCCGCTTCGCCATTTCAGAAATAAACTTCCCTTTCCCGGTACCGATTTCAATATGAATCGGGTTTCGATTACCAAATAACTCTTGCCACTTCCCTTTAAAGTCAGCTGGATTTGGAATCATCCACTGTGGGTTTTCTGCTATTAATTGATCAGCCCAAGGCTTATTACGTTGTCTCATTTATTACTAATTCTCCTAGTATCACTTTAATTTACAAATAACATTCATCTCATGTTTCATGATGTTAACATCCAGTTTGCTATAGCCAACAATTTCACCATCAGCATGAATAATCGATTGTTGCTTAGCTATCACTTTAATATTTTTGCCGGTTAAATATTCAATATTTTTGGAACGAATATGCCCGCCCCATATGATCGAAAAAAACATAAAAAATATCGTTAAACGCGAGTAGCTATGTGCAATTAGAATATGAAATAGCCCATCATTCATTTTTGCCTGTGGCGAAATGGCGATTCCACCACCAAAATAGGTATTATTCGCAATGTTGACAAGCCACACATGGCGATAAGTCTTGCTCACACCATCAATTGTTACTTCAATTTCCGGATGATCGAACACCCATAACGATTTAAAAAAAGTATATAAATAATTCAGCTTGCCTAATCCAATTTTATTAAATCTCTTTTTCCACACAGAACGATTCGCTATCTCAGTAACAAATGCATCGATCCCCATACCTAAACTACTAGCAAAATAGCCTTTGTGATTCAGTATCTGAAAAGATCCACAATCCAACTTCTTCACTTCCGGATTCATAATCAGCGCTAATGCCTGCTCTGGATCTTTCGGAATAACTGCACCACGAGAAAAATCATTGCCGGAGCCTGCTGCAATATAGCCTAGTGTTGCCTCCGGAAAACCGATCATGCCATTCATCACTTCGTGAACCGTTCCATCACCGCCAATTGCTACAATCACAGCATCTGCTTCCTCATTCAAAATCTGACGAACAAGCGCTGTCGCATGATTTGGTCTTTCCGTTCGATACAACTGATAACACCGAGTTCCATCTGCTTTCAAAGCAGCTTCTACTTGACTCCAAGTTTTAACACTACCGGCATTACGCGCTTTTGGATTCAAAATAAAATATAGTTTCTTTTTCGACAAATTTCGCATATTTTCATTCTAGCATATAAAACGGATTTTTTGACTACCTATCCGATCAAAAAAATAAGAGGCTAGATTTTTTCTTCCAGCCTCTTTAAAGTTGTATTATGTTGTTAGGATTGGTCCTAAATTGATTTGATACCATTGATTTATGTACTCATGAGAAATTATTCTATTCCATAGGCGAAAACTTCATCTCGTTGAAATTGACGATAAATATTATAAATTTCGTGCGGGTCATATTCAACTAACATTTTGCCCTTGTGCCACCATTTCCCTTTTTCATTTAATTCAATAATTCTCTCCATCATTTTGAAATAATCTTTTAATCGATCAGTGATTCCTTGATCCTCCGCATGCACCTTAGCAATTGCTAAAGCTTCTTGGCACTTTTTTGCACTCCTACGGCGGCTAGCATACATTGCTTTCATAATATAACAATGCGGTTTGAAAAAAGAAGAATGGGTTTGTCGACACATATCCAAAGATTTTTGCGTATAATCTCTTGCTGTATCTGATTTTACTGTACCCATATATATTTTGGCTCCATTATATTGAATCAGAATATATACCTCTGTAAAATAGCGCTGATGTTGCCAATTTCTTTTGTAAAACTGTCCATATAGTTCTATAGCACGATCAAACGCTTTTTCTGCTTTTTTATGTAACTTCACTCCCTTACCTAATTGATTGAGTAAATCGCTATACATTGCAGCCATCTCACAATAGATTTGGGCATTTAAGAATAGTGTTTCTACCTCCAAGTTAGCTTGCAACTGCAAAGCCTTTTCAAAATTTTGAATAATTTGATCATTATTTTGACTACGACGAAGTCGATAAAAACAAATAGCCTCATACATAGCAACTGCTTTTGGATGGTGACATAATGTTTTATGCCGATTTTCGTCAAGAAGCTTTTCTAATTGTTCAAAATCATTATGCCAGCATAAATTTTTCGCCTGTTGAAAAAAATCATCCATTAATAACTCAAACATTAGTTTTATCTCCCAATTTATTATTTAAATACCCTTGCTTTATGTTATCGTAAAATTTTACAGGTCCTCCTCACTAAACTTTACAATAAAATCAACTATAACAAAACTCGCATGAAACTGTTAGCCAACATGCGAGTCTGACTCCATTTGGTCTTTCTGGATAGCTTCTCTCTACTTAGATTCTATTTTTTGATGCTCGAATAATTTGACAAATTCATTCTTTTGATACTGCAAAATTAGTTGATCTAGTTCTTGACTTTCTTTTAGCGTTTCAACTGATCTTCGTCCATATTTTTTCGCTGCATCAAACATCACTTGTCTCTTCTGATTAATCTCCATCATTAAATCTGTTGTGGCTATAACTGTCATTCGGTACTCTCCATTCAATAATATTATTTTTTAATATCCTACAATAGATTATTATCAACAAGCACCCCCAGATCAGCTTTATGGTTTCGGTGCCAAATTATTAAAAACGCAATAATTATTATAACGAACGAAGTGTTTGTATTTGGAAAATATCGGCGTTTTTATCACCGAATTAGTATATACATGAAAAAAATTCAAGCAGAAAAAAGTAATATCTTGTCGAAATTTATCAAACCTCGTCGAACTATGGGGGTTTGCAACAGTTAAAAACTTTGTAGAAATTCCGCCTTAAAAGTCGAAAGTTTGCTATTTCCTGCTGATTATAATAAAAAAGAAGTATCATGGTAAATCCCATGCACCTCTCCGTAAGCGCTTCAATTCCTCCCTAACAGCTGATTCAAAATCCTCAAAGCCTGCACCATAGTGTCGCTCAAATGCATCATAAAAATCATCCATTATGTCTATATCTTCTAATAGCTCTTGGATCACACCTTCATTTTGTTCATCCATAAACACTTGAAGAGCTACACCTGCTTGAAAATAATCCCCGGAATAGTCCCAATCATCGAATTCTTCTAGCGTTTGAAAAGGAATTAAATAGGCAAAATAGCTATTGTACTCATTCAAACTTGGTGAAACCTTAGTTGCAATAAATTCAGCATAACCTTCCATAAACCATAATGGTAGTACATGGTTGGTCGCATTCATCATTCGATAATGCGTATATTCATGTGCAACAATATTCCTCAAGTAATCTTCATGTGTCTGAAACTCACCTTCCCACCATTCTTTAGTCGTATTGATAAAAATTTTATTGAAAAAACCATAAGCCATTCCAGCATAATCATCAGAAAACCTTTCTGCAAACGCTTCTTCTTCCACTAAATAAACTTGAACTTCATGATTGATTTCCGACAAATAGCGATTGTTTTCTTGCTCAGTTTCATGAATGGCTTCCATCACCAACTCTAAGTACTGTTCCTCATCCTCGTTATAATGAATCGTTACCTTGCCAAATTCTTCAGTGTGCTCCAGTTCCATTCTTGTAGTATTGAATGCATCAACAATCTCTCCAATACCACAAGCCGATAGTGTGAAAGATATAAAGAGTAGCGCTATCATTAAAGTTAGCTTCTTCATTATTGCGCACCTCTTTCATTCATTTTTTCTACAAAAACCCCTTGCAGCACTTCTTCACTCACATAATCTAAAATGTGCTTTTCAGCATCAACCTTACCTTTATCTCGCTGTTCAATATATTCTTCGATCACAACAGCCAGCCCTTTATAATTTGCTTTATAATAAGCTGATTCTGCCTTTGCATGTAATTCTTCGACCTGTGCCAGTGCTTTTTCATAATGATCATCTAATAAATCAAGCCATACAATATTCATTTCATCAAGCCAATTGAGCTCATCCTCTTCATATAAGAATAGCAACATTTGTTTTGCTTCTTGAAGCTCTCTCAGATTTAAGTAACAATCTGCCACAGCTCTAAAAACATCCATATTACCCGGCTCAATTTCCAGAAATTCTAAATATACTTTTAATGCACCTTCATAACGCCCGTCTTCATAATATAAATCAGCTAACTTCAATTTAGCAGCACTATCTTTAGGATTATCTTTTAAAAATTGCTCTTCCTTCTTGATTTCTTCAGCATAATCATACTCATTATCAGAATCATAGAAAGAATATTCATCAGATCCGGCCGGACTCGTCACTTCGTAAAACATAGATGTAAGAAGAATGCCAACTAAAAACGCTGAAACTCCTATAATCAACATGCTTATCACTTTTTTAAACAAAATAAATCCCCCTACCCACTTTAATTTTAGCAAGGTTTCATAAAAAATGAAACAAAATATTTGACCATTTTTGACCAAAAGTGTATGATGGTAATTAGCAATATTTGCAAGAAGAAATTAAACGGAGGATCAAAATAATGAATTTAATTCCTACAGTTATTGAACAAACAAACCGCGGTGAGCGTGCTTATGATATTTATTCACGCCTGTTAAAGGATAGAATTATTATGCTTTCAAGTCCAATCGACAGTCAAGTTGCCGCTTCAATTACAGCACAGTTACTATTTTTGGAATCAGAAGATTCGGAAAAGGACATTTATTTCTACATTAACAGCCCCGGTGGCAGCATTACGGATGGAATGGCGATTTACGACACAATGCAATATATCAATGCAGATGTTGTAACAATCTGTACTGGAATGGCCGCTTCAATGGCTGCCTTCCTACTATCAGCTGGTACAAAAGGTAAGCGAATTGCTTTGCCAAACGCTGAAGTGATGATTCATCAACCACTTGGTGGAGCACAAGGGCAAGCAACAGAAATTGAAATTGCAGCAAAGAGAATTCTTTTCTTACGTGAGAAGTTAAACAAAATGATGGCTGAACAAACCGGTCAATCGGTAGAAGTGATTAATCGCGAAACAGATCGTGATAATTTCATGACTGCAGAACAAGCAATGGAATTTGGTTTAATCGATAAGATCTTCTCCAGCAAGAAAGAACTTGAGAAAAAATAACCATTTTAGACAGATTCTAAAAAAGCAGCCTACTATTCAGGCTGCTTTCTCATATTAATGATTTTCTCAATCAACTGCTGCTCTACTTCTTTATTTATTACGCCTAGCATTTTTGGCATTTTGACCAAATCAACAATCAGCCAAATAATAATCGCTAATAGTGTAGCTAGAAAAATAAGTAAAGAAAATGTTACGGCTGGTGTAAACGTTGTATTTCCTTCCAGTTCTGAAATTGAAGAAGTCACAACCATAGCAATATAAGCAATAACAGCAAGTACAGACAATGCCACTTGAGCACATGCTGTTTCAACTTTATTTAAATAAAAACGATGTGCTCCAAATAGACCGGCTATTAGCAAAATATAGGCAAGTTTAGATGATTTTCCTTGATACTCCATCTCAGACCGAAATAATAATATTTCTTTTTCATTTAAATCATGAATACTCAAACTATTGATATCGGTATTGTAGTTCTTGTATGACATCGGCCTCAACCCTTTGGTTATGTTCTTTTATCCAAGTATGCAGTAAAAAAGCATCCACAATCATCCAAACCCACGTAGCGATCATACCGATCAGAGTAATACTTAAAACAAGCATAGCAATGGCACTTCCTGTACGCCCCATATAAAAGCGATGAGCACCAAATAGACCAAGAAACCACCAAAGAAGATACCCCACTACCATATCTTTTCCACGATTTTTTACTTCTGTTTCTAACACCATTAATTGCTGTGGATCCATGTTCATTTTTGCTTCCATATTATTATACATCTCAATCACTCCTCATTCCTTCAAGTATATTGATAAAAGGCATTCCCGTCAATAGGCGGCCTTATCAACTAAAGTCTACATACATACCTGCCCGCAACTTATCCGCAATATCATCCAATTTCTTCAAGCGATGATTCAACCCGGATTTACTAATCTTTTCAGTTCTCATCATATCGCAAAGCTCTTTTAATGGGGCTTCTGGGTTTTCCATACGAATACGTGCCACTTCTTGCAAACGTCCCGGCAATTTCCCAATCCCAATTTTTTCATCAATCAATTTGATATTATCAACCTGACGGCCAGCTGCTGAAACAATTTTATTTATATTTGCATTATCACAATTCGCCAAACGATTCGCCGAATTGCGCAAATCACGAATAATGCGAACATCCTCAAAATGAAGCAGTGCGTGATAAGCTTCAATAATCGTCAAAAACTCAGAAATCTTCTCAGCTTCCTTAATATAATTGATATAACCTTTCTTACGCTCTAGCACCTTGCTATTCAAATCATAATAGGCAAGAATCTCTTGCAATGCTTCACAGTGTTCCTGATATTCAGAAATAATTTCCAAATGGTAAGTCGATGTTTCCGGGTTATTCACTGAACCACCAGCTAAAAAAGCACCACGTAAATAAGCTCTCTTGCAACAATCTTGCTTAATTAAAGCAGGAGCAATTCTTTGAGTAAACATAAAATCATCTGCTAGAATTTTTAAATCATGCAGAACTTCTTTCGCTTCTTCAACTAGCCTCACAATGTACACATTATTCTTTTTCAACTTCATCTTTTTTCTAACTAGCAGCAAGGCACGAACACCAAAATGTTTTTTTATCAAAGAGTAGATGCGACGTGCAATCGCTGCATTCTCTGTTTGAATATCCACTATGATTTTTTGATTAGAAAAAGAAATGAAGCCACTCATGCGAATAAGTGCTGATAACTCAGCTAATTCACAACAATCGCTTGTTTCTAAAGAAGTAAGCTCCTTCTTGGTTTGCGATGCAAATGACATGCTATTTTACCCCAATCATTTCTGCTAATATTTTCGAAATTTTAAGCCCATCATGGCGTACAGAAGTACCTTCAAGAAGCACTACATCATCTTCGATTACATTCAAATTCATTTTCAGCAAGTTATCGATGTCCATCTCAACAGGTATTGCCACTTCTTCTTTATATTTTAAAATTACATTTTGCGGTAATAAGTCTTGCTTGTTCACTACAACTGTCTGGATACAATCATCACCAATGTGATCGACAATCGCACGAATATGATCACTGGCACGATAGTTTTGCGTCTCCCCATGCTGTGTCATCACATTACAAATATAAGCCTTACGGGCAGAGGACCCTGCGATATAATCACTCATACCAGGAATAATCAGATTGGGCAAAAGACTTGTATACAAGCTTCCCGGACTCATCACAATTAAATCGGCTTCAAGAATCGCACGCTTCGCATACGGGTGTGGTCGAATGTCGCTTGGTGTCAAAAATACATGTTTCACACCTTTTCCACATTTCGGAATTTTTGACTCACCGGAAACAATTTCTCCATCTTCCATCTCGGCATGCAATGTAATATAACTATCAGAAGCAGGCAAAACGTGCCCTTTAACATTTAGTACTTTTCCCAACTCACGTACACCGGTAGCAAAACTCCCTGTAATATCCGTCATTGCTGCTAATATAACATTTCCTAACGAGTGACCGGAAAGCTCGCCACCATCGTCTTGACTTTTAAAACGATACTGAAAAATCTGTTCCAACATTGGCTCAACATTAGACAAAGCTGCAATCACATTACGAATATCACCTGGAGCTGGAATACCCAACTGCTCACGAATCCGTCCGGTACTACCGCCATCATCTGACACAGCAACAATAGCCGTAATGTCTACTTGATGGCGTTTTAACCCACGCAAAAGCACAGAAAGACCTGTTCCACCACCAATTGCTACAACTTTCTTTTTCATTTGTTTATTCATCATACAACCTCACAATTAGATAGTTTCCACGAGAAATAGCGCTCACTATAGTACCTTAGCATTGATCAGAGGAGCATCTCTATGCAAAATGTTAGTTGCATATTTTTTTTGATAAAACTGATATAGGTACTCAGCAAGTGTTACCGAACGATGCTGTCCACCAGTACACCCGATAGCAATCACAATTTGAGATCGACCTTCTTGCACATATTGCGGAATACAAAAATCTAATAAATTTGTTAACTTCTCGATAAACTGTCCTGTCTCTTTCTGTTGTAACACATAACTACTCACTTCTTGATCTAGCCCGGTCTTCTCACGCAATTCTTCAATATAAAAAGGATTCGGTAAAAAGCGCACATCAAGAGCAAGATCTGTGTCAATTGGAATCCCATGTTTATAGCCAAATGACATAACAATTACTTGAAAAGTTCCGCCACTGCTAGGTGAAAATTGATCCATAATCTTTTCTCGTAATTCTTTTGGTTTCATACCTGTCGTATTATAAATATATTTTGCCATCTCTTTTAAAGTAGACAATAACTTACGCTCTTGCTCAATACCTTTAAGGGGCGATTCATGCGGTGCTAACGGATGATTTCTCCTTGTTTCTTTGTAACGCTTCACCAATGTACGATCATCGGCATCCAGAAACAAAATCCGTACATCAATATATGGTACAGCCTCAACCTCTTTAATGACCTGAAATAACTGCTCAAAAAAATCACGCCCGCGTAAATCCATTACTACAGCAACTCTGTCATAATTATGTGTGGAAGTAACCATTAATTCTAAGAACGTCGGTAACAACGTTGGTGGTAAATTATCAACACAGTAATAACCCAAATCTTCAAAACTTTGAATCGCCACCGTTTTTCCTGCACCGGACATGCCAGAAATAATTACTAATTCTCCTACTTCATTTTTTCCAACCATTTTTACACCTCCATCACTTGATACCGCATATCAAGCAGCTGATAATCCTCTGTATAAAAAAATGTCCCAACTAAAATTCCACTGCCATTCAGCACATGGTTCAAAATGACTTTATCTCCTTCTGCCATTGGTAAAGAAAATACCTCATTTGTATGCTGCCATGCAAGCATACCTTCATCACTTTCTGTCAGCAATTCACCGCTTGCTTCTCTGCAAACAAAAGTGTACAACATCCATTCTTCAACAACTTGCTGATCAGACTGAACTACGACTGTAAAAATACAAGCTAAGTGTAAATCTACTACAGTAAGGCCTGTTTCCTCTTGGTATTCACGTATACAAGTATCCACGATTGACTCAGAAGTCTCTCGCTTCCCCCCCGGTGCAACCCACCAATCTCGATGCGCTTTATATAGCATTAACACTTGATTATCTTTAATACAAAAACAATTTGCAACTTGCAATCCTATCCCTACTTTCCAAAAGATAGTTAGAGGCCAGACACCTAACGAATCTGACCCCCTTTACTACCATCTATAAACGAAAAGTTATTCTAACTCAGCATTTAATTCTTCAATATATTGCTGTGCAAATTGTGCGGCAACAGAACCATCACCTGTTGCTGTTACAACTTGACGCAATGCTTTTTCACGCACATCTCCAGCAGCAAAAATACCTGGTACTTTTGTTTGCATATGCTCATCTGTCACCACATAACCTTGTTCATTCAAAATACCAAGCGTTGCAAAAGGCTTGGTTAATGGGTCAGTACCAACAAAAACGAAGAATCCCCCTGCTGGAAAATCATATTCCTCATCTGTAATTAAATCTTTAATTGTCACTGAACCAAGCTTACCATCTTTTTCATTTACACTTGTAATCACAGAATCCCAAATAAAAGAGATTTTTTCATTAGCAAAAGCACGCTCTTGAATAATTTTCTGCGCTCGAAGTGCCGCACGACGATGAACAATTGTAACTTTAGAAGCAAATTTCGTTAAAAATATCGCTTCTTCTACAGCAGAATCTCCACCGCCAACAACAGCAAGCTCTTTGTCCTTGAAAAAAGCACCATCACAAACAGCACAATAAGAAACGCCTCTGCCACTTAATTCTGCCTCACCAGGAGCACCTAATTTGCGATGCTCTGCCCCGGTAGCAATAATAATCGTCTTAGCTCTATACTGCTTTGAACCAGCAATAATCGTTTTAAATTCTTTTCCATCAATAATTTCGCTAACATCGCCATAAGCATACTCAGCACCAAACGTTTTGGCATGTTCAAACATTCTATTAGATAACTCAGGACCTAAAATACTATCGTAACTCGGAAAATTCTCAATAGCTTCCGTAGTATGCATCTGCCCACCAGGAATTCCTCTTTCTAACATTAATGTTGCCAGGTTAGCACGAGAGGCATAAACAGCAGCAGTCATTCCAGCTGGTCCAGCACCAATAATTACTACATCATATATTTTCTCCACTGTCATTTTCAGTAGCACCTCAATTTAAATTTTTACTTAAAATAATTATAACATAAATTTTGTATGAGTATGCGTTCGATAATAAAAGTACAACCTTAGCTAAGCGAGTAGAACCCGCGTCCACTCGGTTTAAATGCATGAAATTGGCGAAGCTCTGCGTTGTCGTCAATCACCATATTTCCGATATGGGAACTGCTCCTATTCGTCTCAGTTCCTCCTCCGCCTT
>Ga0131853_10007455_pt1 | contig 19812 bp, 19 predicted proteins | sample TergutLab28metaG_FD_92764 | JGI IMG/M metagenome (GOLD analysis project Ga0131853, IMG submission 92764) | Labiotermes labralis P1 segment gut microbial communities from Petit-Saut dam, French Guiana - Lab288 P1 (version 2) (version 2) | ecosystem: Host-associated > Arthropoda: Insects >... | reverse complement strand
TGCAATGAATGCATCTGAGGTTCCGGCACGCGAGAGCGCGGTCAGCAACCCGAGCCCGGCGGAGGCGTTCGAGACGGCCCTTGGGGCCGTGATGGGGACGGTGGCTGCGAAACTCGAACACACGGCAGCCCGCTGGATCGGCAGGCTCAGCGCCGAGGGCGCGAAGACGCATGCGCACAGCGCTGGTCTTGCGTGGACGGCGGTCAAAGGAGCGTGGCAAGCGGGCACGCCTGTGGTCAGGGCAGCGATCGTCACCTCGGTCGTGGCCGCCGTCGTGCTTCTCGTGGCGTCCCCGGCGCTGTTGGTCGTGTACCTGCTCAGTCTGCTTGTGATCGCGGCCGTGTGGCGGTCCTGGGCACCTCGCCACCGCAGCGGTCCCAGCGCAGCGTAAGGCGCCTCGGATCGCTAGTCTTCGGGGCCATGGATGCGACCCTCATCGATCTGGAGAGTTTCGCGGCCTCCGCGGACAGTGTCGTCGACTACCTCCGGTCGCACAGCTGCCTCACCGACTGGTCGGTGAGCCGCGTCGACGAGGTCGAGCAGGTACACCTGCACGTCAGCGGGGATGCGCTCCTCCACGTCGGTGACCGGGTGCCGTGGGAGGAGACGTTCTGCCGCCGGATGGTGGGCGGCGCGTCGCGGATTGTGGTCGACTCGCACCGTGACGCCGACTACGCGTCGCTGCCGGCCGCCGCGGACGTGCGCTCCTATGCCGGGTTCCCGATCATGGAGGGCGACGGCTCGCTCTTCGGCACGCTGTGCGGCGTCGGCGCGCAGCCGATGGGATCGGCCGACGACCTCGACGCCGAACTGCTCGGCCTCCTGGCCACGCTGCTGTCGCGCCAGCTGCGCCTGGTCCGGGCCGCCACGGTCCACCGCAACTCCGCGGTCATGGCCGATGCCGCGGCGAACACCGACGTGCTGACCGACGTACTGAGCCGGCGCGGCTGGGAGATCATCACCGCGGACGCCGAGGCGCGCGTGGCTGCCCTGGGCGAGCGCGGCGGCGTGGTCATGATCGACCTCGACGGGCTGAAGACCATCAACGACACCGAGGGCCACCACGCCGGGGACGCACTTCTGCGTACGGCGGGGAGCGCGCTGCGCGGGGCGACCCGTGTCGGCGACTCGGTGGCTCGGCTCGGCGGCGACGAGTTCGCCGTCTACGTCGACGACGTACCGGTCGCGGACCTGGACGGCGTCGCCCGGCGCTACGCCGATGCGCTCGCGGCCGCCGGCGTTGCCGCCTCGGTCGGCGCCGCACCGGTCGTCCCGGCCTCGGGCCAGGGCTGCGTGGCCCGCGCACTCGCGGACGCCGACGCGCTGATGTACCGGGCGAAGACCGTCCGCAAGGCGAGTCCCGTCTCGAAGGCCTGATCGCCCCGTGGCGGTTCGCCCGAGTCCGCGGCACCACTGTTGCGATGTGCATAGCAAAGGTCTATAGTTTACCTATGTGACTGACCTTGCGGGCGACCTCGTGCTTCTGGCGGGCAAGCTGATCCGGCAATTGCGCCGCGACATCAACATGCCTGCCTCCTATCGCGTCCTGGCCACGCTGGAGGATCTCGGCTCGGCCGGGATCAGCCAGCTCGCCTCCGCACACGGGATCTCGCAGCCGACGATGAGCGCGCAGGTCGCGGGCCTCGTCGAGCAGGGGTACGTCGCCAAGACGCCGCATCCGACCGATGCCCGTGCCCAGGTGCTCAGCCTGACCGACGCCGGCCGCACCTATCTGCGCGAGAACCGTGAGCGCCTCGCCGAGACGATCCGCGGTCGGCTCGCCACTCATTCCGAGGCCGAGGTGGCGACAGCGGTCGCCGTACTCACCAGCCTCACCGAGAAAGGAAACGCGTGACTTCCCCCGCAACCACCACGAGTGGGCCCCAGGGCTCGCTCCTCAGGCAGCCGCGCGCGGTCTGGGCCGTCGCCTTCGCCTGTGTCATCTCCTTCATGGGGCTGGGCCTGGTCGACCCGATCCTGACCTCGATCGCCAGGAGCCTGCACGCCACCTCCGGTGACGTCTCCCTGCTCTTCACCTCTTATCTGGTGGTCACGGCGGTCGCCATGTTGATCACCGGGTGGGTGAGCTCGCGGATCGGGGTGAAGTGGACCCTGATCTCGGGCCTGGCGATCATCGTGGTCTTCTCGGCCCTCGGCGGCATGGCCGACCTCGCGTTCAACGCCGGGCTGGGCCACTACTGGGGCGGCGTGGGCTGGATCGTGGCCGCCCGTGCGTTCTGGGGGCTGGGCAACGCACTCTTCATCGCGACCTCGCTGGCCACCATCGTCAGCCTCGCCGCCGGCTCGCTGAAGCAGGCCATCCTGCTCTACGAGTCCGCGCTCGGCATCGGCATCGGCCTGGGCCCGATCGTCGGCGGCCAGCTCGGCCAGCACATCGGCTGGCGTGGGCCGTTCTTCGGCGTCTCCGTCCTCATGGCCATCGCGCTGGTGGCCACGCTGATCCTCCTGCCGGCCACGCCGCGGCCCGAGACCAAGACCAGGATCTCCGACCCGATCAGGGCGCTGAAGTACCCCGGCCTGCTCGTGGTCGCCGTGGTCGCACTCTTCTACAACTACGGCATGTTCACCCTGATGGCGGTGGCGCCGTACCCGATGGCCCTGGGCTCGACCCACTTCGGCGCCTCGGACACCGGCTGGGTCTTCTTCGGCTGGGGCATGTGCCTGGCCTTCACCTCGATCTGGGGCGCGACCTGGCTGGAGCGCAGAGTCGGCACGCTGGTCTCGATCGTGATCGCGCTGGTCGGACTCGCCGCCTGCATCGCCTTCATGGGGGTCTTCTCCACCGGCAGCACCACCGTCGGCATGAACGGCGGCCACCCGTGGGGCGTCGTGGTCGCCACGATCCTGACCGGTCTGTTCCTGGGCATCACCAACACCGTCATCACCACCCTGGTCATGGGCGCGGCACCCGTGCCGCGGCCGGTCGCCTCGGCGGCGTACTCCTTCGTCCGCTTCTTCGGCGGTGCCGTCGGCGCCTACGTCTCGGGCAAGGTCGCCGAGCACACCTTCCAGGGTGCGTTCTTCCTCGGTGCGGGCATCGTCGCCTTCGCCCTGGTCCTGCTGATGGTCTTCCGCCGCTTCATCGTCGCGACGCCCGCTCCGGCACACGGCTCGCTGGAGGAGGCCGAGGTCCTCGAGACCGCCGACGCGGACTGACCGACGCGGGGTGAGTGTCCGCCTCAGCTGACCTACCGCGCGCGGGCCGCGATCACTGCGACGGCACGGGCCACGTTGCCGGCCCTGTCGGTCGCGGTCGCGATCCACCTGACGCCTCGCGAGACCTTGACCTTGGTCAGCCGGCACGAAGCGACGCCAGAGAGCGCGTCGTGGGCGACGCACGTCGGGTGTGCCGAGCTCACGTTCCCGATACGGACCACGGGGGCGGTGGTGTCGATGTTGATCCCGCGCACCGTGGCCGTGGCGGCACCGCCGTCGACCGCGGTGATCGTGCGGGTCACCGTCTCGTTGCGCCCTTGGCGGGTCAGCGACACCGGGCTCGGGCACGGGTGGGCCAGTGCGGCACCCCGGGTCTGGCAGGCGAAGGCAACCCGCACCGCGGTGCGGTACCAACCGTTGGTCTTGGGCCGGGCGCTGGTGACCTTCGCCGAGATGACCGGGTCGCGACGCTGCACCGACGCGCTGGTGCTGGCGGTGTAGTCGGCGCTGCCGGAGTAGGACGTCGACACGGTGGCGGTGGATCCCGGCTGGATCGTGTGGGTCAGCGTCGCGACGCCGTTGGCGAGGTCGGCCGAACCGACGACGTTGCCGTTGACGGTGAACTGGACGGTGCCGGCCGGTGATGCGCCCAGCGGGTTGTCCGGGGTCACGGTCGCCGTCAGGTGACCGGCCGAGATGCTGACCACCGTCGTCGTACCGCTGGGGTCGACGGTGACCGCGTAGTCGGCCGTCGTGGCGGCGTACTGTGCGTTGCCGTCCGCGCTCATCCGTACGTCGCACTGGCCCGCGTGCTGGAACGTGATGACGGTCCCGGAGGACGTGCAGGCGCTGTTGGTGGTGCTGGGCAGGATCGCGATGACAGCAGGTGCGCCGGTGCCGCTGCCAGTGGCTGCCGGCGTCCACGCCGTGCCCACCTCGGCGCTCTGCGGCGCGCTGTTGCCCAGTGCGATGCTCTGCGGAAGAGCCGTCAGGTCGATCGCCGCGAGCTGACCTGCTGCCGAGACGGCCGGGCTGTAGGTGTCGTCGGCGGTGAGCACCGCATCACCCGCGGTCGTTCCGGCGGTGTACGTCGCGGTGTAGTGGCCGTCGCCCTGGTCGACCACGGACGAGATGTCGCCGTTGCTGACGTGGAGGACGAGCGGGTCGCCCGCGACCGGGTTGCCGGCGTCGTCGGTGAGTAGCAGGTCCAGCGGGGCTGTGGTCGCGCCGTCGGCGGGCACGTCCGTCGGGCTGGTGATGACCTGGACGGTGGTGGCGGGTGCCGTCGCCCAGGAGATCTGGAGTGAAGGTGCCGCGTCGATGGCGGCCAGGTCGGTCGAGGCGTCGGTCGCGTCCGTGGAGGTGTAGGAGGAGCCGCCGGCGCCGCCGCCGTAGATGTTCCCGCCTCCGCCGCCGTACCAGCCGCCGCCGCCACCTCCGCCGCCGGCTGCGCCGTCTCCGCCTGCGAAGGCGCCGTCACCGCCGAGGCCGAGCGAGCCGTCCTGGCCAGCCGCGCCGCCACAGGTGCTTGCTGCGCCACCTGCGCCGCCCGCGGAATCGCTGCCCGGCTGGGCCGCGGTCCCGTTGCAGTCGAACGTGCCGGGCTGTCCGGCAGCGCCGCCGTCGTTCTCGAATCCTCCGCCACCGCCACCGGCTGCGACGAGGACACGGTTGGTCAGGTCGTCGCCGGCCAGGCGTACGTCGGTCGCGCCGCCACCTGCCCCGGCACCGTAGTCGCCGCTGCCAGCGCCGGCACCACCGCCGTTCGCGCCACCTGCGGCAGCGCCGTTGGCCCAGTTGGCGCCGTCGCCGCCGACATGGACGTGCAGGACGGCCCCCGGGGTGACCGCGAGGGTCTCGGTGACGTGGGCTCCGGCCCCGCCGGCGCCGGACCATGGGCCGGCGTTGCCGCCAGCTCCGCCGATGGCGCTCAAGGTGACCGAGGTGATGCCGGGCGGGACGGTCCAGTCGTGGGCGCCCGGGCCGGTGTAGGTCACCGACAGCGGGCCGGCGAAGGCCGGCGTGGCGCCGAGTGCAACCGCACCGGCGGCGCCGAGGAGGACAGAAAGAGCGAGTGCGGCGCGGCGCGGGGTGCGCGAGGCGAGGTTCACGGGCGAGGCCTTAGATGAGTGCCGATGTCGGTGCGCGGCCCGATCCGCGGCACAGCAGCTGAGAACGATCGCCCATCTGCCGCTGGCAGGGAGTCAACCAAACCCGGGCGCCCGCCGTGGCTGAATCGGCGAACTGATAGGCGGATGACGGGGACGGCCTGGGGTCAGCTCTTCTTCAACTCCTGGGCCAGCATCACGATGATGCCGCTCGGGCCGCGGACGTAGGTGAGCTGGTAGATGTCGCGGTAGGTCGCAACTCCGCGGAGCGGGTAGCAGCCATGCCGCGCCGCAATACGGAGGGCCTCGTCGATGTCATCGACGGAGAAGGCCACGCGGTGCATGCCGATCTCGTTGGGTCGGGTGGGCTCGGTCTCGATCGCGTCGGGGTGGATGTACTCGAACAACTCGAGGCGTCCGTTGCCGTCCGGTGTTCGCAGCATCGCGATGTTGGCGTGGTTGCCGTCGAGGCCGACCGCGGTGTCCGTCCACTCCTCGCTGACGGTGTCACGGCCCAGGAGGGTGAGTCCGAGGTCGGTGAAGAAGGCGATCGCGGCGTCGAGGTCGCGCACGGCGATGCCGACGTTCTCGAGCTTGATAGGCACGCTGCACGGTACCGAACATTGCGCACAGCCTCGGTACGGCGGAGCCGATGCCAAGACTTGCGGCTGGGCGGCCTTCTTCCTCGCCGTCGGCGCGCTCGACCTGGCGACCGGTCCACTAGGGTCGCGGGCATGACGCACCTGGACAACGCCGAGACCGGGACTGACCGCCGTGCGGCGATGCTGCTGATCGTGACTGACGGCGGGATCTTGATGCACCACCGCGACGACAAGCCGGGCATTGCCAATCCTGGCTGCTGGGCGGGGTTCGGGGGTGCGGTCGAGGCGGGGGAGACCGTCGAGGAGGCGGTTGTGCGCGAAGTGAAGGAAGAGACCGGCCTCGACATTGTCGATCCTGTGTTTCTCACCGAGGCCGTGGACGACGAAGGTGACGGCCGACGCGTGTCGCTGTTCTACGTCGTGGGGGAGTACCTCCCCGAGGACATCGACCTTCAAGAGGGAGCGGGTGTCGCTATTCAGCGACTCGCGGATCTTCCGGGGCTGAAGGTCACACCCTTTGTCAGGGGGGCGATCCAATCGCATCTGGTGCCGCTTCTCGCCGGTCAAGCCCCGGCCGCGACCTAGGCCTCGGTCGGGCGCCTCAGGTTCACGTACGTCGAGATGAGGCATGCTGCTCGCGTGGCGAGCACCTTCGAGGCCGAGCGGCCTACCGACTACCTGACGCGGTTGGCAGCCTCCGACCTGGGGCGTGCCTACAAGGCGTTGGTCGTGGATCAGCTGAAGATCCAGGTCGGCATGACCGTGGTCGATCTCGGGTGTGGGCCGGGCGCCGACCTGAGCGCGCTTGCGCTGGCCGTCGGCCCGACCGGTCGGGTCTTGGGGATCGACCATGATCGCGGCGCACTCGCGACCGCGGCTCGGGTCGCCGTACTGTATCCGCAGGTGCACGTGCAGCAGGGGGACGTCCATCGCCTCCACCTGCCGGACGGGTCCGTGGACAGGGTGCACACCGATCGCGTGCTGCAGCACGTCGCGGACCCGGGAGCTGCCGTCGGTGAGGCCGCCCGCGTCCTGCGCGTCGGCGGCCTTGCGGCTTTCGCCGAGCCCGATTGGGACACCCAGGCCATCGACTACCCGGACCCGGCCATCCCCGACGCCTACCGCCGATTCATCACCGAGAGGGTCGTGCGCAATGCGCGCATCGGTCGCCAACTCCCCGCGCTGTGTGAAGGCGCCGGGCTGGACGTCAGACGGGTCATTCCCATCACGGCGGTCTTCCAAGACGTGGCCCAGGCAGACCGGATCTTCGGGTTCCAACGGGTCACCCACAGGGCGGTCGAGGCCGGCTATCTGACCGCGGAGGGCGCCAGAGACTGGCTGCGCCACCTGCGTACGGCGCGACTCTTCGCCTCAGTCACCCTTTTCGTCACCCTCGCCGAAGCACATTCCTGACGCACGCTGCCCGAGGCGGCAGAGTACGGGCCCCGGCGAGAAGGTGCCGGGGCTCGCACTCAGACGAGTCAGGTCGGACGCAGCGGTCACCCGATCACGGTGATGATGATCAGGCCGTTGGCACCGTTCACACCGTTGGACACATTGCCGGACGCCGGCTGCCCGGCGCCACCAGCGCCGGCGAAGCCGCTTCCGCCGCCCGCGCCGCCCGCGCCATCACCGCTGCCGCAGCCACTGTCCGCGTGGCCAGGACCGCCGGCAGCGCCCGGCTGGGTGAACAGACCGACGGCGGGTGCGTTGACCGAGCCCGGGCCCGCGCCGGCGCCGCCTGCGACGCCGGAGTTAGGGCACGTGTTGGCGGTAGCGCCAACGCTGCCACCGAGGGCAGTGACGACGACCTTGGACGCGGCGGCCACGGTGCTGTCGGCTCCAGCGGTGCCGGCGAAGCAGCAGCCGTTGCCTTGGGTGCCGCCACCGGTCCCGCCTGCACCCACGTGGGCGACCAGGTTTTCGGCGGGAGAGACAGGTACGACGGCCTCGACGTACGACCCCTGGCCGCCGCCGCTGCTCCCTGCCCAGCTGATGTTGTAGCCGCCTCCGCCACCGGCGCCCCAGACCTGAACCAGCACCGACTTCGCGCCGGCAGGGACCATATAGGTGTGGTCACCGGAGGTTGCGAACATCGTCGCTGCGGACTGACAGGCCGCCTGGCCGCTGGACGCGATCGCCGTGATGCCGGTGCTGCAACTGCCCTGCACCCGTCTCTGCAGGCTGGCGCCCTGGAGGCCGTCGAGAAGGTCCGCATTGAGGTTCGGGACCCTCGTCGTGTTGCTCACCGCGAGCGGCGGGGTGGTCGAGGACTTGGTCTTCAGGCTCAGGGCGGGGCCCGCGCCTGTGTTGGTCAAGGTGGTGGTCTGGCCGGCGGCGTTGCCCTTGCCGAGCAGGAAGGAGCCGCCGGTCGCGGCCGTGGCTCCACCGACGCCGCCCAACACCAGCGCCACGACGGCGAGCGTCAGGGCCGGCAGGGACGAGAATCGAGATCTGCTGAGATGTTTCACGAGACGTTACCTCCGCTAGATGTGGACATCTCTGCGTACTACTCCGAGACGGCCAGCGGTCCGCCTCGCACCGAACCTCACCCAACTGCGGCATCGGTCGATGCTGGGCGGTGCAGCCCGAGGGCGCCCCGACGCCCCCGTAGTCTCTAGCCATGGGGGACGACTCGCGCGCTACCTACGTCTTGGTCGACGGAGAGAACATCGACGCCACGATCGGCACATCGATCCTTGGCCGACGACCACGCCCCGAGGAGCGACCTCGGTGGGAGCGCTTGCTGCAGTTCGTTCAGGAACGCTGGGGGCAGCCGGCCACGGGCCTGTTCTTCCTCGCCGCGAACAATGACCTTCCCATGCCTTTTGTCCAGGCGCTGCTGGCGATCGGATATCGGCCTGTGGCGCTCTCGGGCGCGGGTGACGAAAAGGTCGTAGACATCGCGATTCAGCGCACTCTGGCTGAGCTTCGCCATCGCGATGCCGACGTCGTGTTGGTGAGCAACGACGGCGACTTCGTCGACGACATGGGAGCACTCCTCGACGGGCGACGTCTAGGCGTCGTGGGGTTCGTCGAGTTCCGCAACTCTCGGTACTTGGAGTTGGTCGACCGTGGACTGGAGACGTTCGACATCGAGCACGACGTTCATGCGTTCAACGCGCGGTTGCCTCGGGTGCGCGTCATTCCCATTGATGAATTCGATCCCGCCGACATCCTCTAACGCTGGTGCTCAACGAGGCGCGGGCGTATCCGGGACGTCCGAGCCGCGGCGGTATGGCGCACCTCTGAAGACGCGCAGATCGCGGCAGGTGCGTGCGCCCCCCCCGGAACTGTCACGGTGACAGTTGGCCGCCGGGTCGGCCCTCCCAAACTGTCACGGTGACACGTCGCGCTGCCAGTGACACCTCCGAGGTGTCACCAACCACGCAGACAGTCACCGTGACAGTTTGGGAGGGCCGGCCGGCGACCTAGGCATCTCGGCTGCCGGATCCGGAGGTCGGGAGTAGCCAGCGGGCGGCGAAGTGACGCGGGTCGGCGCCGCGCCGCGGGCGCCGGCGCTCAGCGGCGCGTTAGACCGCCTCGGTCTGCCGATCGGCAGCGTCGTCGCGCGAGTGGGGACGCTCGACAGTGATCCCGATGCCCACGGCAACGACGATCACGACTCCGCCGACGAGGACCGCGCTGGTGAGCGCCTCGGAGAGGATGAGCCACCCGAGGAAGACCGCGACCACCGGGTTGACGTAGGCGTAGGTGGCCACGAGTCCGATCGGCGCGTTGGAAAGAAGCCAGACGTAGGCGCTGAAGGCGACGACCGAGCCGATGACGACGAGGTAGCCCCATGCCAGCCAGGTGTCGGCGCTGTAGCGGCCTGGATCGACGTGCTCGCCCCGCAGCAGCCCGGCGGCGACCATCAAGGCGCCGCCCGTCCACATCTCGTGAACCGTGACCACGAAAGCGTTGCGGGGGAGGGTCAGCCGCGGCTGTACCCAGGACCCGAAGGCCCAGAAGGCGCTCGCCGACAGAACGAGCGACGCGCCGAAGAGCGGTACGTCGCCCTGGTGCCGCCCGCCGAGGACGAGCCAGGCGAGTCCGGCGAAGCCGAGTACGACGGCGGCGACCGACCAGGCTCGCGGCCGGTCCCCGCTGAGGAATCGGTAGAGCGTGACGAAGATCGGCACCGCTGCGACCAGCAGCGCCGCGACGCCGCTGGGGGTTCCCCGGTTCTCGCCGAGAGCGACGAACCCGTTGCCGAGGAAGGGAAGCATGAGGCCGAGTACGGCGGCGCCGGCCAGCTCGACACGGCTGACCCGGAGGTCGACGCCGCGGAGCTTGAGTATCACCGCGAGCAGAGCGCTCGCGACGAGGAAGCGGCTGCCCATTCCGAGCAGCGGGGGCATGTCCTTGACCGCAACTCGGATTGCGAGGTACGTCGATCCCCACACGACGTACACGATCGCCAGCGCGACCACGATCGGTCCGAGCTTTGACCGCACCACCACAGCCTCCTCTCCGCCATCCTCATGGACTGAACCAGCCGCCGCGACGGCTTATTGCGCCCGGAGGAACGATGGCGGGTTATCGACGGAACCTGGCAGTTCGACCGCGGCCGGGGACTCGGGCACGAGGCGTCGACGTGGCGACCACCGGCGTGGTTGAGTTGAAGCCGTGGCCAGAGAAGCACCTGAGGGTGCCCCGGTCGGCCGGCGCGTCGTACTCGGCCTGTTCGGCCTGGGGGCTGTCGGTGTCGTGACCGGCAGCAGGATTCAGGATGCGTTGAGCAGCCTGCTGGCTCCGATCCAGCTACGCGACCCCACCGGCCTGACCGCTCTGTTACCACTGGGCGACACGTGGCGCTACTACTCGGTCACCGGACCCGTCACTGCACGTGACGCCGCGTCGTACTCTCTCGAGGTCTCCGGCCTGGTCGAGCGGCCGAGGACTTACTCGCTGGCCGAGCTCGGGGCGCTGCCGCGCACGGCGCTCGTCGCGACGTTCCAATGCGTGACGGGCTGGCGCGTGCCGGATGTCTCGTGGTCGGGCGTCCGGGTGGCCGATCTGCTGGACAGCGCCGTGCCCGCCGCCAGCGCCGTGGGCGTGCGCTTCGGTTCCTTCGACGGCACCTACTCCACCAATATGACCCTCGACCAGGCCCGCGGTGACGACGTGATCGTGGCTCTGACGATGTACGGCGAGCCCGTCACGAACGACCACGGCGGGCCGGCGCGGATCTACGCCGGTTCGATGTATGGCTACAAGAGCACCAAGTGGCTCTCCACGATCGAGGTGACCGCGGCCAACAGTCCGGGCTACTGGGAGGCTCGCGGCTACCCCCTGAACGGGGTCATCGATGAGTGAGTCCCCACGGACTCACCCCCGCGACCTCGACCGGTTCACTCCTGCCGAACGGATGGCGCACAGGCTGGTCGCGATCCTGATGGGCTCGTGTCTGGTCACGGCCGTGATCCTCTACAACGGCTCGCTCATGTTGGCCGTCGGCCACCGCCATCTCGTCGAGACGATCCATGTCTGGAGCGGCCTGGCGTTGCCGGTCCCGATGCTGGTCGGGCTGGTGTCCAAGGCGTACCGGGTCGACCTGCGGCGGCTGAACAGGTTCACTGCCGCCGACTGGCGCTGGCTGCGGAGCCGGACTCGCCGCGACGGCACCATCCCGGTCGGCAAGTTCAACGCCGGGCAGAAGGTCAACGCCTGGCTCGTGGTCGGCGCCACCGGCGTCCTGCTCGGCACCGGCGCCCTCATGTACTGGACCGGACTGGTTCGGCTCTCGTGGCGCTCGGGCGCGACCTTCGTCCACGACTGGTCTGCGCTCGCGCTCGGACTGCTCGTGATCGGTCATGTGGTCTATGCGTTCAGGGATCCGGAGGCTCGCCGCGGCATGCGGACCGGACGCGTTTGGGCCCGCTGGGCGTACGCCGAACACCGCGCGTGGGCGGACGAGCTCAGCGACGCCGACCCGGGTGATCCGCCGCGTCCGCGGGATGGGTCCTAGGCGAAGCCTCCCCGATGGGTCTTGGCTTTTAGCTGCGAGCCCGCGAATGCGCTGCGATGCTGCGCGGGTGTCTCTCGATGCCTTGCTGACGACGTGCGCGTCGTGGCGCTGTGAGCCGGGGATCAGCCAGGTTCACGTGTGGCTGAGTGACGGGTCAGGCGTCGGGGTACGCGATCTGGTCTCGGGCGTGGATCGGCCGGCTGCCCCGGAGATGGCGGCATTGCTATGCCGGGCAGCTGACGACTTCGTCGCGTCGTACGGCGTTCCGCGAGCGGTCTGGGGCCCGTCAGCGGCGCCGCCTGAGGCAGTCAGGGGCTGGTGGCGCCGTCGGCGTGCGCTGCGGACGGCCAGACGGGCGGAGAGCGTCGCACGGGAGTGGTGGCTGGATCATCCGATGTGGGTGGTTCCGACCGATCCGCCGAACGGTGGGTGGCGTGACCTGGTCCGCAACGAGCCTGGTCGAAGTGTCTGGGAGCGTGCGGAGGCGCTGCCGGCCGCGAGCCGCTGGGATGCCCAAGCTCGTCGGGAGCGGTATGCGTGGACGGCTGGCGCGATGGGGGAGGAACTGGTCGCGCGTGAGTTGTGGCGACTTGCCCGGCACAGCGAGTGGAGGTTCGTGAACTCGGTCCCGGTCGGACGCCGCGGCGCCGATGTCGACCATGTGTTGGTGGGCCCCGGTGGAGTGTTCACGCTCAACACGAAGAATCACCGTGGTGCCAACGTTTGGCTGGCCGACCGGGCCCTGCTGGTGAACCGGCGACGTACCGACTACCTCCGAAACTCGCGGTTTGAGGCCGAGCGGGCAACCCGGTTGTTGTCGCGGGCGTGTGGCTTCGAGGTGGAGGTCGAGCCGGTGATCGTGCTGATCGATCCGGGTCGGCTGACGATCCGCGGAGTTCCGGAGGACGTGGATGTGATTACGCGACTGCACCTCCACCAGTGGGCATCGCGATCGCCTCGAGTGCTGTCGACTGACCAGATTGAGGCGATCTTTGCTGCTGCACGTCGGTCCTCGACGTGGTCGACCTGACGAGAGCAGCTGGGATCAGCCGACCTTGCGGTACTTGCGGTGGATGGTCTGCCTCGTTACGCCTAGAAGAACGCCGATCTCGGCCCAGCTGAGCCCAGAGTGGCGTGCTCGCCGTACTGCAACTTCCTCGCGGCCCGATAGCTGGCGCTTCGCCTCGGCGACGGCCGTGAGCTCTGCGACGACTCCACCGTCATCGTCCGCATCGACAGAGGTCCTCATGGGTGTCAGCATGTGCTGACAGACGCAGGAGCGTCAAGCTTCCGGTCGACGAGCGCAGCCGCGGACGCGACTCGACGGCCGGTCACCCCGACGGGGCGAATTCCCGCCTGTGGGGTGCGGTTTACGACGGAACCGTCCCCGCCTGGCTCGGCGGCCTTTACTCTGCCGAGCATGCCGTCTCTGTTGCTCTGCGCTCGGCGCGTCGCCGCGCTCATCGCCATTGCCGCCTTGGCCTCGTTCGCTGTGTCGACGCAATCGCGTGCGGACGTGCCTCGCCACGGGGCAGCGGGGAGCACTGCCACCCCGTCGATCAGCGCCCCAACGACTGCCGTGGAGGGCACTGCGTTCGCAGTAACCGTGCGGGTGCCACGACCGCGGACGGCGACAACGATCGTTCTTCAGTTCCACGATTGGCACAACGACGAATATGACTCGACGCTGAAGTGGACGAAGAAGACGAGCGCCCGGGTTCAGGGTCGCGGCACGGTCGTCTTCCACGTCCGAGCCGACGACGCTCGCGAGGCGTGGTTCCGCGCCGTGATCGCCTACACGGGCACGACCCGCCGGGCGACCTCGGTGGCAAGGCGCGTGAACTATCAGCACTGGTTCCCGCTGTCGTCCTTCAGCCGTTACTACGATGCCGGCGATGCCATTGACCTCGAGTCGTTCCAGATGGCCGGCCGCGCCTGGAACGGTTGGTTCGCCGACGGCTCCGCAGGCGAGTCGCGCTACACCCTGGGCAGCGCCTGCGTCCGGATCCGCGCGACCATCGGCGTGACCGACTCGTCCAGCGACGGAGCGACCGGAAAGATCACCCTCGCCACGATCGCGCCGGGCGGAACGGCCACGACGTTCTACACCTCGCCCACTCTGGTTGCAGGTAAGACGGTCAGCATCAATCGAGTGCTTGCGAGTCCGTACCGATTCTCGATCATCGGCCAGGACACCACTCCGGCTGTTACCGACGGCTCGCCGCAACCGCGCGCCTACCCGGCGGTCGGGGATCCCGAGTTCCTCTGCCACTTCAACTGACAGCCGACACGCGCCGAATCGTCGCTATCACGCGGGTTGGCAATGGCTGATCCAGTTTCCGAGCTCGACTGGTCGGTTTCGCCGCGGATGGCTGGGGGCAGCCCTACAGTCCGGTCATGGGGTTCCTAAGCCGCTTGCTCATCCCGCGCAGCGTTCGTCGCGCGGCTCATCCGGTTCGCGCTGTGAAGCGCAAAGTGACACCGAAGCCGATCAAGCAGGTGCGGCGGGCGTTGAGTCCGATCGACAACGCCAAGTACGCCGTCGAGCGCTCGGTCGCCACATCGATTCGCTCTAGGAGCCGCTCGAAGGGCAAGGCGCCGGTGTACCGTCACGGCGCTTGCCCGGTGAGGCATCGCAGTCCGGAGGCTGCAGCACGGTGCCGGAACGCTTGACCGACTCCGGAGCGGATCGGGCCTCACGTCGCGCTCGGCCACGGGCGAACGCGGCGGAATTGCCCACGCTGCGCCTGCGTCCCTCGATGAGTACGTGAGGGTCCGGGAGGAGACGGTTGAGTTCATCTCGCGGCGCGAGGCCCGGATGGCCTCGTGGGGCGGTCACAATTCGGGCATCGCCGTCTCTCGCTGACCGAAGCGTGTGGGCTAGTGGTGACTATCACCGACTCGGCGAACGACGCACCTCCGGCCGACTGCAGCAGAAGCCTGCGAGCGGGTCACTTCGGAGTCTCCACTGACCCGGCACGCGACACCTCCGCTGGCGTCAGGTCGCCGTTGAGGGTGGGGTCGGGTCCCACTCGACGTCGAGATCGGGGAGCTCCGTCAGCGGGCGCAGTGAGCGCCCGACTGCCGGCCGCCATGTGGTCTCCGCGGTCGGCAGGTATCGCGACCGTGCCGGTGCCGCGGTTCCGGCACGCTCGGCCGCCGCCTACCCCTACGCTGTCGCGCATGAGCGAAGGAACTCCGCAGGCTGTGTTGCTGCGTTACCTGGGGCAGCGCCACCTTCCGGTGGCCAAGTGGGCTGCAACGGTCGGCTTCCTCCTCTCGTTCGCGGGTGTCCTCACCGGAGCCGTCCGCGCGTTGAGCACGGGCCCTGAGGTGCCATGCCCTAGCGGCGCGTTCTCGCCGGTGAGCGAGGCCTGCTACTCGCACCCGTACGCATTCGAGGGCCTGGCCCTCGCGCTCGTCTCGGGCATGCTTGGCGCGATCCTCGCGGTGGCGTGCGTGGTCGTGTCGATGGCGTTGAATTCGGTGCGCGAGCACGCCTGACGCCCAGCGCTGCGTCCTAGGCCAGAAATGCCGACCGCCTGCCACCCACTTTTATGGTCCAGCAGTGGTCGAGGCTTGAGGATCTGTCAGAGCAAGAGCAGATAGCTGCCACCGCCGAGGCCAAAACCGACGGCGCCGGTAGGCGCCTGCCACGCCCCGAGGCGACGATGTCAGGAACATACGCGTGCTCGCGGCGAAGTGGGGCAGCTTGATCGGGCTCGACAAGCGTCAGCGCCCAACCGCGCTCGGCCGCGCGCGCCCGGTGTGCCAGAGTTGCGTTGTGGCTTCCGACAAGCTCGCGAGGGCGATCGAGGCGGCGGACCAAGAGGCACGTCGCGGTTTCGTCGCATCAACCATGGGGCACTTTTACCTACTGGGTCAGGCGCTCCAAATCCAGGTTGAGCGGCTGCGTAAGAGCCAGAGCGTCACGTGGGTGGAGCATCAGGCGGACGCGATCATGTTTGTGTATGTCCTCCGAGACCTCATCAGGATCCTGGAGTTCATGGCCGACGCTGCTGCCGGGGACGGTGGAGACGCGATCAAACCAGCACTCCGAAAGATTTTCGCGGTCGCGCCGGAGTTGGTCAACGCGCGTGACATTCTCGCTCATGTCGACGACTACATCGCCGGTATCGGCCGACGGCAGAAAGGAGGTGAGGGTCCGCCGCGGATCTTCTATGAGCGGAACGGCAGCGAGTACACGGTGTGGATCGGCGACCTTAAGCTCCCGGTCGAGCCCACCTGGGAGGCCGTTGAACAGGCGATCAAGCCCGTGGTCACTGTCGATCGTGACTGGTACAGGATGGACGACGAAACGCGACTTGAAGTCATACGGAACGTCTGGGGCGAGGCGTTCAACGACAATGACGTGCTCGATGCTCTGAGTGACCCGGAGCTACCTACCTCTGGGGACCAAAGGGCAGCGTTGACTAGCGGCGAAAAGACGCACGATCGCGGCCCCGCACCACCGCCGCAGTTCGACCGACAACCTCGCAAGTTCGTGGAGCATCCACGACTAAATGAGAAGGTCAGCTATGACTGAAAATCCCCTGGGTCGGAGCCGGAACATTCCGGCTCCGATCCGTCGCGCGGTCCGGCAACGGTGCGGGTTCGGATGCGTTGTGTGTGGACTACCCCTCTACGAGTACGAGCATATGATGGAGTGGGCCAAGGTACGTCGGCATGTATCCGATGAGATTACACTTCTCTGCGATCGGCATCATCGCGAGAAGACGAGTGGGCTTCTTCCGATCGAGGCGGTTGCAGAGGCAAACGCCGCTCCGTTCAATTTAAGAGAGGGCGTGTCGGCCGCCTATTCACTCCACTTTTCAGGACCTCAAGTCTCGGTGGATATCGGTTCCAACACCATGACGGCCTCGACAGGCTTGGACTTCGCTGCCCTCATGATTGATGGGCCGCCGATCGTTGGGTTCCGTTTCGAGGACGGGCACTATCTACTGAACGTCTCCTTGTTCGACGTCGTGAATGAGTGTGTGCTGCAGATCGTTGACAACGAGCTCGTCTACTCCGCAGATCCATGGGACGTCGAATTCGTCGGCACGCGGCTCATCATCCGCGCGGCGGCACGAAAGATATTCATTGATATGACCTTCGACGTGCCCAGTGGATTTCGTCTCAGCCGAGGTCGAATCCTCTTCAATGGCATTGAGGTATTTATCGCCCCGACGCACGCGCTCATCGTCAACAACACGTGTCTCTTGCGGGGAAATAGCGTCGGCGGCTTTCCGGCGGGCCTGAACATCGGGACGGATCCACGGCAGATCCCTTCCGCCTTCAGAATCCGGGGCATCAGTCGCTACGAGGTGGACCGCCGCGCGGCTCTTGACTGGGCGCGGGACCAGCTGGGCAGTGACCCGGAGCCAGATAGCTCGGCGTCCTCGTGACTTGAAGTAACAATGTAACTCGGATGCCGGTTAGGCACGTGGGTCGTTCGTCCCCTCGCATCGACCGTCACGGTCGTGGGTTCCGGAGATGCCCGTGCTGACCCGGCACGTGCACTCGCTGAGGCAGCCAGACGGGCACGGGCCAAGGTCCGCCGGTACTGCGCGGCGAATCGGCTGACTGGCGTGGTCATGATGGTCTCATACTCGATGGGGGGCAACCGGCCCAGCGCGTCCTACCGACGTCGAGGGTGGTAGGTCCGTTCGATCCAGGTCACGATCGCGATCCGGAGGTCCTCGCGTGTGGCCCAGACGCGGCGGTCTGACGCTTCTTTCACAGCGCTTATCGCATCGGCTGTCCCCGAGGCCCTGCCGAGCGCCCACCCGGGTCGGCGCTCCCTAGTCAAGGAAGCCGACGCGAGGTGGCATCCCGCGGTACCAGCCGTTCGGGTCAGCGCGAATGGAGTGTTCGGTCATGAGCATTGCGCCAAAGTCATCTCGGGCCTGCGCTCGAACGGCCGGGTCTGGTTTGGCTGTTGCGTACCAGGGCTCAATGTCCTCCGCCTCGACGAGGTGCCGATCGTGGCCAAGGGGTGTGATCTTCCATCCGTCGAGTCGAGTGGCGCGCTCTAGATGCGCGCACGTCAGGACTTGAATTCCGTACGGGTCGGGGACAAGACTCCGCCAGAGGAATCGGTTTTCGCGCCACGCAAGGTGATCGAGCCCCCTCTCGACGCCTCCCCTTTGCTCGTGGAAGTCAGAGGCATGATGAACCGATGCCCAGTCGGCGAGGTGCCCAAGGCTGACGAGTGCCTCGCGCAATGCCGTCACTGAGGTCGGCCAAAGCTCATCGATGCCCTTGGCGGTGAAGTCGATTCTGTTGCCGTAGCCGAAGTGGACCCGCCGCTCGGCAAGGGGCTTGAGATTGAGCGTTGACGCGCCAATCTGCTGGTTCTTCCTAACGCCGATAGCGATGACTTCTGATGCGGGTAATAGCTTCCCGATTTTGATCTGAGGCACCCCCGGCATCAAGTAGTGAGTCCCCTCGATCGACTGAATCCAGCTGACGGCATACCGGGAAGCTTGTTCAATCGTGCGATCAGCGACCACCAATTCGTCATAGCCGTAGGTTCCCAGCGAACGTCGTGTCTGTGTGAGCGCGAGGTGGCCGAACCAGGCTGGATGGCTGTCGCGGAAGCGCCAGGCCGCCTGCGGGTACCAGGAAGCGCTCGGTGCGAGAATGGTTCCCGACCAGCCGCTGCCGTCCAGCTCTGCCGCTAGGTTTGAGAGCCAGGCGCGGGTTCCATCGTCCCAGTCATCCACCTCGAGGTGGAACATCGCGCCAGCGTCTGCAGCGAAAACGCAGTCGCCGTTGACTGCTCCGCGATGATCGGGCGACGCGTTGGCTTTCTTTACTGCATTCCTGACTAGCTCTGTGGCGTCGTCGGATCGGGCGCGAGGCTTAGCCAACAGCACGACGATCGATCCGTGCCCACCGCGGATCCGCCGTTTGATGCTGGTATCAGAAACGGCTACCGGCGGCTCCATGGCGGACATGCCTACCCCTCCGTGTGGATGGTCGCTTTCACGAAGAACCCTATATGTCGGCGGAGCACCTGGCGGCGCGTCGCGGGAGCTAGTGGCGCGTGGCGTAAGTTCTGAAACTGTTGGTGATCTGAAATCTCTAATGAGAGGCAGCCGGCCTGGGGTTGGCTGACAGGCTGGCTCCAGCCTGACCCGTCGTGACTCTTCTGAAATCTGGTCAGCATGCCCGGCAACGGGCACGCCCTGTGCCTTGCTCATGACTTGTCCGTCGGGCCAGGCCGGTGCCGGTCTGTCCGGTCAAGTTGGCTTGATAGAAGCACGTCCACTCGGTGCGCTCCGGCTGCGGCGGTGTGTGACTCGTTAGAGATATGCCGCGTGACCATTCCCAGGTCGGATCCGACCATGTTGGTGATCTGGAGGAGGATCTCGTGGCCGTCGTGGCCCAAGTAGTCGAATACGTCATCGGTGTGGACACCCACGCCGCTACCCATTCATACGCGGTCGTGGCTGCCGCGACGGGCGCAGTGGTCGACCGAGGCCAGTTCCCCACCAGCACGTCGGGACTTGCTCGGGCGGCGGAATGGATCGCTCGCCGCGCTCCGGGCACGCGGCTGGTCGCGGTCGAGTGCACCGGCTCATACGGAGCCACGTTGGTGCGGGAGCTCCTTGGCCGCGGCGAGCAGGTCTACGAAGTCAAGCCGCCCAAGCGCGAACAACGAGCCGTACATGGTAAGTCCGACGCGATCGACGCTCTTGCTGCGGCTCGCGCGGCCCTGGCCAGCGATGTCGATGATCTGATCAACCCACGCAGCGATGGTCTGCGCTCGGCTTTGCGGGTGCTGCTGGTCGCCCGCCGCGCCCTGCAGCCCATGCGTGGCCTGCTGCGCGCCCTGATGGGGGCGGTGGCCAGCTATCGCGACGGGGATTTCAGCCTGTCGCTGTCGGTGACGAGCGGCGATGAGCTTGGGCAGCTCGCAGCAGCCCACAACGAGCTGGGCAGGGCG
>Ga0131853_10007454_pt1 | contig 19812 bp, 14 predicted proteins | sample TergutLab28metaG_FD_92764 | JGI IMG/M metagenome (GOLD analysis project Ga0131853, IMG submission 92764) | Labiotermes labralis P1 segment gut microbial communities from Petit-Saut dam, French Guiana - Lab288 P1 (version 2) (version 2) | ecosystem: Host-associated > Arthropoda: Insects >... | reverse complement strand
CTACCAACCACATCCAGCAGAACCAGCGCAGCACACCACATGCAGTAACACACGGTCTTTGTTCTCCTGAAGATGGGCATAATGATGCCCGAAACATGTTGAGACAGTGCTGATAATAAACATGATTGTTGCGTCTTGTTGGTTTTCTCTCTCTCTCTCTCTCTCTCTCTCTTCACAATTCGTACATACAAATTTAGGACCGCCAATAAAACGCTTCCGCTATTACGCATTTTCGTCTCTCGAAAACCTTGACACACTTCGCGGAACCCAGTTCGAGAAACAATTAGAGTACACTGCTACGCTGAAGACACTACCCTTGCACCAAAAAAAAAAAAGACAGTACATGACCTCTGCATGTCGCCAGTACTTGTAAATTAAGAACACTAAAAGTACATAATTTCTTTAGTCTCCGTTAACGCATAACAATGACCACAACACATCTACATACTGCCTTTTGAAGTCAGCCTGACTAACGTAGTGTCACACTAATCAAAGAGTCGATCTGTTGTGTTGCGGGCAACAAAGTAACACTACGTAGCGCAGAATGACAATTTTTTTTTATCGCTCGACAGCTCTAGTGGGCCTAGGCCTCCTCACTGAGGTTTCGAGATCGCACTCGGACACACCACACTCGGACGGACCCCTCTGGACCAGTGATTGGCCCGTCGCAGAGACCTCTAACATAACACATCACAAGAGACATTCATGACCCCGGCGGCATTCAAACTGGCAAACCCAGCAAGCGAGCGACCGCAGGCCCACTCCTTAGACCACGCGGCCACTGGGGTCGGCAAATGGCACTCACGAGTATTTTAGTATGCACGACAATTTCTCCGCTACACATGCAAAAAAAAAACAGACCCACAATACATACATGAGTTATGAGAAACGAACTCCGTTCTGGTCACTGTTCAGCAGAATATCGTGAAGGTTTTCACAAACCTTTAGTGGTATATACCGAGTTACAGTTTAAACAGACACAACGAAGGTGATAGCACTCAGAACAAGTCAGGTCTGCTGTAGCATCTGTGGGCCTACTCTCATGCATAAGTGCAATGTTCGAAAAAAGGGCCCAATAATACATGACAGCGCATTCAACAAAACTCACAAGTACTGAATTAAATACAAAGACCTACCTACACAGATACGAGGTCTGTCCCAAAAGTAATGAGAATGATTTAAATAAAAAATTTGTTGTTTAACTTACATGCAATTACAGTTTATACCCTTCAAAATAGGCTCCTTGTGATCGAATACAGCGATTCCAGCGTTTCTGCCATTCTTCATTGCAGTGGAGGAAGTCTTCACTTGAGATGTTGTTCAAAGCCTTCATCGCAGCTGCCTGGACGTTTCCAAATGTCCCAAAATCATGTCCTTTGAGGTCGGTTTTGAGCTTGGGGATTATAAAGAAATCGCACGAAGCCAAGTCAGGGGTGTACGGTGGGTGGGGAAGCGTTGTGGTATTATTTTGAACCAAAAATTCCCACACATCGGACAAATTCTTCGGGACCAGTTTCGCACAAATTTTTCTCATGTGCAGATCTTTTGTAATGATTCGGTGGATGTCCGTTTTTGGTAGTCCTACCTCCTCTGCGATTAACCGCACATTCAAACATCGGTCCCTATCCAGAACAGCCTTCACAGAGACACATTGTCCTCAGTTCTTGAAGTTGAAGGACGTCCTGTGCGTTGTTCATCCTCAACGCTGTCCCTTTCGTTCTTGAACGCCTTGTGCCACCTGAAGACTTGGGCTGAACACAAAACAGCATCCCCATAAGCTGTCCTCAACAACTGCAACGTTTCGGAACCAGATTTTCCGAGTTTCGCGCAGAACTTAATCGCGTAATGCTGCTGCAGTCTCCTCTGCATTTTCGCCCGTGACAAGACAAAAGAACTACTACACACTTTGATATCGTACCGCCTGCTACAAAGGCGCAGACTCAACTGAGGAAGGTCAAACCTGGGTTCCCCCTCCACCTGCTTCGTTCCCCATTTTTCCTTTCCTGGCCCTACTGCGCTGCACAAAAAAAAATCATTCTCATTACTTTTGGGACAGACCATGTATGTAGTTTTGATCCTCATATACAGACCAGGACTTTCGCCTTCGTTGAAATCTACCTAAGGTATGGCTCTTACTTTTCGCTCCTTAACCAGTAGGAATAAAGCACTAGCAATTATAAAGACAACATCTCACGCTTCACACAATTCCACGGCGCAGTGTCAAACTACCACAAAATGAAAAAACACACATTTCTGCAATTACATCTACTAACCTTTCTTCTCCAAACAACAAACGCATATACCAACAAGCATTTCAGCGGTACTTTTCTGGACAAATAAGAAGTTTTGTGTCATCCAGTAACGAACTGCTTCGGTATGTTGAACAGGCCCTATTATCGATAACAAACAAAAGAATAAAACAAATGCTGACATCTCCAGCGTCAGTTCATTGCCTCTCTACAAACTCAAGGATTTATTTTATTTTTATTTGAACAGTAAAGCGAGAATCCCGAACTATATTTTGTCAAGTACGAATTTTTTTCGGAATTGTGATTACAACCCTGCACTTTAAACGTTTTATGATCACGTCCTTCCGTAAACAATCATAAGAAGAAAGATAATGTATGTATAGTGTAATATTCAGGTGCGATCGCGTGACCACTGTTGCAGTGGAAATATTATGGGTGTGTGTCTGTAACCTTGCCTTTAGTCACCCGGGAAGCTAACCGCATGTCTTCTTCGCTGTACTATACCGTGTCCCGCGGCCTGTATTGCTCTACCATATTTTTCCACATAATCCCATAAACATCACGATATTCGGAGAAAAAAATTATTGAACACACAATGTGAGTACAAAGTGTTCTTCCACCCAAACCACATCTTAGCCAGCCACAGGACATACAATACAAAATGTGATTGGAAAAGAACACGTTTGGATGCAAAAGTCGCAATCGAATCGCGAATATATTTCTCCCATAACACTGTCTAGACACGTGTGTGTGTGTGTGTGTGTGTATGCATGTATGTATGTGTGTGTGTGTGTACGTATGTATGTATGTATGTATTATGTATGTATGTGTGTGTGTGTGTATGTATGTATTATGTATGTATGTATTATGTGTGTGTGTATGTATGTATGTATGTATTATGTATGTGTGTATGTACGTATGTGTGTATGTATGTATGTATATGCTGTACTCTTAAATTTGTATTTTTACCATTCACGATCAACGTTAGTTACAGTTTTACCTCTATGTGTGATCTCTATGTGACGCGTACAACAATACTAAAACACTTCTTGAGTATTTCATATGAGGTACTTTCTTTTGAGACAATGCATTACGAATTTCATTTACAGTTATTTCATCCGACACCATTTATCACTACCACTAGCACCACGGCTTATTCTGTCCTTCCCAAATTATCTGCAATGTCACAGTCTACACTCGGTACATTACATACAGCACACGAAGAGCAAAACGGGCTTCACTGAGCTTCTACGCCATACTTCTCAGTACGTTCTTTAAGTGGCATTCTCTACACAAATCTCTCTCCTCATGGCCTGGATATCTTTAACCTTAAATATGCCAGCAACCACGCGATGACACTTACAGTAGCTGCTTACATTTGATTCGAATAAAAACAGTGTTTGCCGTTGGCCGCTAATTCGCATGAAAATGCACAAGTCTGATATGACCTTATTTTCAGATGGTGCCGTATGGCCTGACAACACGCATGGGATACTGTAGTGTCAGTTAAACGTAATAAAACGTTTCCCTTTCGGATACAGGCCAAGTCTTCGGCACAAGTGGGTCAGGCATATTCTGATGAACGTCGCTGCGCTGCGATTTAATGCTGCGCGCCTTTTAAAATACCATGAGCCAAGAGCCACACTGAACATACTGGTATATAACAGGGGGAACTTTTGTAACTAGCTGAGCGAATTCTTGCCTTACTACGAACGGCCCTACACTACTGCACCAGTCAGTTGTGATTCAAAACAATTATAAGTCAGTCTAACACAGCCATTATCAGGCTTTAAAAATTATCATTAAAATGCAGATGAAAATGCAATATACAAAACAATCATGTATGATGTGGGATCCCACAGATTTACAATATCTTTTTTTTATTTTGTACTATGACCAATAAATGGACAATTATTTCACAAATTATCACATTCCTATATGTATGTACTGTAAGTACCTGGCCAGCATCAACATACAGATTGTATATACGGCCACCACACAGATTGACTATATGAAAATTGTAGCAACAAAATGATTTTAGCCAATTTTATTGTAAATACGACAATTTTAATAGTTAAAGATTTTATAATATTGAGATTTCAACGACTACAATACGAGAACTTGCATAAAACCTATGTGAAACATCTTAATTGTAAATTGTATTACCAACAGCTGCATTTGAAATACTTGCGTAACTTGGCAAGGTATTGATTACAGGCTCCATGAGGATGACACGACAGTGTCGAAACATGTAGGTGTGTGATGATTTGTGAAATAATTGTGCATTTGTTGGTCGTAGTACAAAATAATAAAAGATGCGCGGTACATGTATTAAAATTTAAAAAAAAATACAATATTTTTGTTTTAAAATAAATTTGTAGAATTGTAAATGGCCGAATGTGGCTGAACAATAATAGTGGGAACGTACACTAACATTTTTTATTCTTAATTCCTAAAACTAAAGGTGTGAAGAGGGTAATGTAATTATTATAGACATTAACGTATTAAAATAGGTAGAGTTTACCTTAAGCCACCTATTAATTCATGCAACACCGGCGGATGCCAAGCGGAAATTCAAACAGTTAAGACATGCCACTCGAACTGGTTAACTGGCAAGTCATGTTTGGGCCTTTTTGTTCTTCCTTACAACTTCTCTAGCTGCTAGAAAAGGACTGTTTACAAATGCATGTCACACTCGGAAAGCCGCTGAAGAAGCCAAAAGATGTTGACAGAACGGATAACAGAAGTCGTGTGCGGCGAAACAACGAGGGCCCGTGCAATTTCCACTGACGGGGCAATGCTTTCAAAAAACGACCGTTACATACTATACCAACAGGACGCAAATGCCCACGTATGAGCAACGACAGTAACTACCTTCTTTATCAAAGCGGTTTATCTATATAACAGGGCGTTAAAAATTGTTTCTTACACGACAGCCCTTTAACTGGGAGCTAACGGGTTGCCGATAACAAGGTTACCTACCGTCGAAATACAAGATATGCTTAGAAGAAAACCGGATTACGGACGGGACAATGGAAACGCAGCGTCATTATGTCCAACGGGACACAGGCTTCTACAGGCTCTTTGGATGGGATGGGGGGGGGGGGGATTTGCTGATAATCTTACGTTTAAGCCATTTAAAATATATTAATGCATCTCCATTGAGGAAATCTTTAAATACTTACGTATTCACGACACATTTGATTGAATATGAATACCTTCAATTTTTGGCATCAAAATTTCATGTATTCCTTAATTTTTCAATTTCCACAATCTTTATTTGATTTGCAAAAGTTCAAGGCAGGAATCTGCCTACCTTGCTCTCTTTACACCTGCCGGCGCCCATGCAACGAATACAAAGCAGCATTACAGGCATGTGGGCAGAATCGCTGCCAACAGAAATGTTTAATTGTGATGATGGAGGTATGTTGTGGCTCAATGATTCTCTCGAGCTTTTGCATCTCGTGCTCTACCTGTTACCTTGCCCAAAACCCAAATTCTCACCACAATAAGAGCAAAGCTTCCATTTCCAAAAAATGTATTTTTGTGAATACGTACATTTTGTTATCTTTAACGTTGCACCGTGCATTTCGTAGGGTCATTTAATTAGCACACCAACTAATGCACATACATAAAATTTTTTTACATTAAAAGATTTAAAATCGCTCCGACATGTTTCGATCCTAAGATCATCTTCAGGGAGCTACATTGTTCCTGGCTAAAGTCACATTTTTTAAAAACACTCACTGACTAATTTCCTTATATTTACTTGGTGCTGCAGCAGCATGTCGTTTTGTGTAAGTCGTACGCTGCTGAGAATGTAAATTCTTATTTTCGACATACGCATGTTCGATTACGCGTGGACACCACAGCCCACTGAGAAGCGCACAGGCGTACTGTATAGTACACCACACTACAGATATAAACGGTAGTCTACACATCCATTTGCGACATGACATATAAAAGTCTGGATTTTCACGACAACTAGCATAAGATCAGGACAAAAATATTTAATTACAACACAAACGTGTATTTAACCAACAATGTATGAAAAGGAAATCCATTCTCGTAATGACAATATTAAAATTTCTCTGATATCCCTACGTTACAAGTACACAGAATGTAAGGTCCAAATCACAAGATTAAAAGATACAATATGTTATCATACACTAAAAAATGAAATCTCTATCAAAAATTATACAAATTACATGCCACATATTCTAAGTGTGTGTCTGTGGCCTTACTTATCCAGCATGCAATGAGCATGCTCCATATTGTCACCTGTGGCCTGCCCGGGTCTACAATATTTTTCTACCTTATCTCATAAACGGCATGATTTTCGAGAAAACAAAATGTTATTGAACACGATGTGTTTTGGAATTTTTCTAAAACTTTTGCCTGAAACATTTCTCATAACAAAGAAGAAATGAACGAGATCTGAACAAAAATGTACATGGGTATTCACGTAAAGCACTCTGTTATTCTTGGAACCTGAATTTTCTCGGCGGATTTTCGAAAATATCAAAATATCAAACTTCATAAAAATCCGCCCAGTGTAAGCCGAGTTGTTCCATACGGACGGATAGAAATAACGAAGCTAATAGTCGCTTTTCGCAATTTTGCGATCGAGCCTCAAAAATACGATATTTTAAACACGATGGAGACGCACCTTGTTATCTGCGTAATATCATCCTTCGAAAACAGCCTGAAATTTATACGGAATCATTTTACGTCGTAAGCAAAACTAACACATCTTCTAGACAAACATTTTGCGCTACTTCGAATAACCCAAGATGTCATTCAACATCACCAGCGGAATTAAGAACTATTTTCCTTCAACACAGTGTACAATAAAAAAAAACAAAATGCATAGCTTTTAAGAAGGAGTAACGATTTTAAAACTACTGTTTACATATTTTAGCGGGTTATTCACGTTTTGGCAAAAACTGAATCAAAAACAAGTAAACCATTTTTAAACTGTACACATTCCTGTATAAGAATGAAGTCTCTGACTAATGACCTTTACGGTCTTGTACATAATTTGCTCAATAATTTTATGAATACGGGTGCCTGACGATGGCCTTGTACGGCCGAAACATGTCGCATATCTGGCATTAAATAAATGACAAAGTGTTCGACGGTTCTTTTACTTACCATGTATACTACCGTACATCAGCTTAATGCTACCATATAATGCCACCGTAAAGGGTGGTATAAATCGAGAATGTTGCAAGTGTCTACGAAATCACTGTTCAGACAGCGCGGCTCGGGAACATGAACACTTGCACTACAATTTCTTCCCCACCCCCAAAGAACGTACAAAACCTGAAATTTTATGTAGGTAGTTACGTTACTTCGAAGACTCTAAACGGTAAGTTCCAAAAAGGGGCGCCGAAAAATGGGAGGGGGGCTTCTTCCTACATGAGGCGTCTCACAACCGTTTGTGTCCTCAATTTCGTACGTTGAGGTCAGATGGTGGTAAGCACCAACTTATCAGTCTTGACGAATCATTAAGAAAAAATTTACAGCCTTGGTGATCAGACCGTTTACAGCTTCCTTCTGCAGAACTGTATATGCAGAACAAGGCCTAGGGAAGGAGAACAGGTAAAGAAAAACTTACCAAAAACGAGGCCCGAGGTAGCTCATATTTCCCACACAGTCGAACTATGTCATACAGCCATGAAAGGGGCAGCATAATGTGTTGTTATATAAAAGTGTCGTTCAACCGATGAATATAATACTGTTAGAAATTAACTTACACGACGTATATGACGCTATATACGATGTGCCACACAAACCGATTTCGTAATAACCGGGTACGATTTTTGCAGTTACCACTATGTTGCTCCAAGCCATTTTACGACAAAAATAAATAAGACACTTGATAGGCCTTTCCTTCAATCAAGAAAACACCGCCGGTCTGAAGCGTATACACGCTGATATTTCACTCACATAAGAGAAAACACACTTTCACGTCTTTCTGTTGCACATCATGTACCATTTCTAATCAGCACGTCTGTCGAGTTTCATTGTGCCAACAATGGCGCATCCCCAGTCTTCGTACGGAGAACACAGCCTCCAGATGTTAAGAGTAGCTGCGAAAGCCGTTGAGGACAGCCGACAAGAGGTGATCCTTCAGCTTGTGGACTGGGCGAGGGGGTACAACGTAAAAACATACACACGGTACGAGGTGTTAAACAGGACATCTGACTTGGATTCTTTAAAAAGACCTAAGCAATGGAAAGAAAATGGACGCGATGACGTGGACTTGATTAGTCTGGCTCGGAACTGGAAAAAGTGGCTGGCCAGTGTAAGCACGATAATGAACCATCGGGTTACACAAAATGTGCGGAATTTCCTGAAAAATTAAAGAATTATGCTGGCGTCAGGTGGCAGAATGGCGAGTAAAGCAACGTTTCGAGGACCATCTCTGTCCTCGTCATCAGTTCTGTGAGTTCTGCTGACGAGGGCATAGCCGGTCCTCGAAACGTTGCTTTACCCGCCACTCAACCACCTGATGCGGCTGCTAGCCCGAGAATATTTTACTGAATTTACTCGCTGTGAAACCTTTTAAATTGTATAACTATTGCTAGCTCTTCAAAAAGAATTCTGTTCCATACAGTTTGTCAGTCGGTTGGTTGGTTAGTTAGTTAGTCAGTTATTTAGTTAGTTTAGTTAGTTAGTTGTATCGCGTAAGGCCCAAGGAACCGTGAAACTCACATCGTTGCAACAAATTAATAAAACTCGGTTATCTTGCACATTCATTTGAACTTCAGTGTTCCTGAACGATGCTAACAAATGCCACGATATTAGTTTAATCTGACGAGTACCTGGTTAAAATAGACTTGTTTACACAATCAACTTAAAATCCCTTACCAGTACCATCATAAACTGTTCACATACACAGACATAATTTAGCATTTTGTAAAACAAAAATTTTGTGCATCAAGTTGGTTAATTACTGAGATAAATAATTTAGCATGTCTATACATTTTCAGGCGAAGTGAGAAAATAAACTGTGGAGGGTATGGCAGACTAGTCCCTTACACGACATACCTAAGCTTCAAGTTAGAACCACAGAAGCAACGTTCTGGTCATACGTGACGTGCTGAGATACTTGTTTAATATGTGATACTTTTATTGGAAGCAACCCCAGGCCTTTTTGGACCTCCATGACCACCAAACGAAGACACTAACTGTAGACCTTAACTCTGCGCCTTGTCTTCAAGCATACTGATGGGCAGAAGCTCAGCCATATCATGCACTTCAATGCTCCAAATGTCGACGCCTCGTCACAAATCTCCAATTAGCTGAGCTGAGCATAAAATCTTGTCACTACAGCCTCGGTCACAGCAAACGAAGCTCGCGGTGAAATGCAGCGTTGCCATATATTGGACCTAGGCACCGTGCAATACGCGCCATTCCCAGACAAACGGCGTCACTCGTCACATGTTGGTTGCGTTTTTTTTTTTTTTCCAGATAGGAGTGTAAAGAAATGAAAACGAAGTTTGGGAAAGGGCAAGTTCACGTTCGTGACGTTCACTGCTGCTCCTTTAAGTTCTGTTCATTATAGTTTTGTGCTACCTTTGTATGTAGAATGTACCTTTTGTGGTGCAAATCTGGCAAAAACAGGGAATCAGTCCAAATATGAACTGCTTTGGTCGCTGCTATAAATCGTCACGTTCCATTTAGGAGTGCTCTAACAGCGAATTCAGTCTGACCGAACATGCACGGAAACTACAAGCGTGCATTCAGAATGATCATGAGAACATCCTCGTCTTCCACTTTGCAGCTGAACGCCACCATGCATTAAATGGTCGTTTTCATTATATAACGGCGATAACTGATGGGTTCGTCTTCAAGACAGAAGGAGCACCCAAAAGTTCTGCCGATAAATGCAGCTCCACATATTGGTGAAAACTCCCATGATGCAAAACAAACTGGCGTGGTACTACGTGTATGTAAGTTCTCACGCTCAGCAGCCAGTGTTGCACAAATGGTAATCGTCTAGATTCTCACACCGTGTAGGATAATAAGTTTGTGCCACTGAAAAGTCGAAATAAGCATATCCTGGGTGTCGTAATAACCCATAAGACTATCGTTTTCGTAATACTGTGCGGCTAACTACAACCTGCAGGTATTCCTATCAGAATCGCTATCTGAATAACAGTGACACCTTAGCTCAAACACGAAGGCAAATGCAGCAGTAATCGAAGTACGTCCTCAATCGTTCTCTTTTCCTTATATGCGCTGGAGTACAGCTACATGGCTCACGCTCTACATAGCACGACTTAAGTCTCCCTCGAAAAACTACAACGCGTAGAAACATCCCAACAATCTATACAACTGGCTTTATATGAACCATGCCTTTAAATTCGCTTATAGTCTACAGGTAGACCTATTTCCCTGCGCTCTGTGGTAAAGCCACGCTTTCAACGTCGGCTGGTTTGTTTTCTTTGCATGAACAGCATCAATTCTGGTTGTATAAATGATGCAAGGCAGAAGTGCGTGTTTCGTCAGCAGAAGTACCATTTGTTAAAAACGCATTTATTTTCCCCATAACATACTTCAATATCAACAAACGGCCAAGCGGTTGATACTGTGGCGAGTACTTTGGCGGCTGATATGAAGGAAGAATGGAAAAGCTGACTCTGACGGTGATTTCCAATGCAACTGACTTTTATGTTCACCAAATGGTTTTTCTACTAGGTAGCAGGCCCCTTGACGTCCCACGCGTTAAATATATACGAGCAGAACCTATGGATTAGGGCGACTGCGACCAGGATGACAACGATAAACATACAAATAAACATTCATGCCATGCGCGTAAGTCGAGTCCGCGATTCCGAATCACGTTAACTTGACCATGTACGTCACAACATGGCCACTGGAATAAGCATACGCCATAATATTCGAAAACTACATAAAATGAATGCACCATGACGATAATATCCGAAACACATCTGCAATGTGGTGAAAATTAGGTCTATTTCGTAATTATTCAAGTTGCCTGGTCAAATGTGCTGCCTACAAACATGATCATCTCCTGCATAAGCAAACTGGACTGTGTTGACGGCGTACATTGCTTAGATGACTACACAACTTAACACAGTTTCTTCGTCTCCGGACACACCATACTTGGGCTACACAAGCACTGCCATCGCCGAATGAAGACCTTACACACCGCTGTAAGCTAAAAACCGAAACGCTCAAACTGAGAAACAGCCAGACTCTAAAAACAGAGAAACCTGTGATTCACGAAATACGATGACTAACAGAATCATGAAGTCTGACTTGCATTCCTTGTCTCAGAAGTCCGAAAACTCGAAGTCATGGATGCGGTACAGAAAATTCGCAACAACGGGTTACAGTATTGTACTGTGGAAATGACCCAGGTTTTAAATCGAAGTCACTTTACAAATGACGTACATTCAGTCGGTATGCCTAGATGTCGAACCCCATTCCCTGACTTTCATTGAGTTTTGGCAGGCGCAGTTTTGTCAACATAGTGCGTCCCCACTGACAAAAGGACGTGTCTGTCGTTTGTCAGGTCTTCGGTTGACAAATTACTTATAACTTTAACGAATGGTGCCAATCTTTGGTACATACAATACAGGCTAATCAAGCCTGTACCACTCCAGGCTTGTCTAACAGGCCATGCCGTAACTTGCTTAGCTTCTGCAACAGTTTCCCCTCCGTCAAGTTTACGCCTCTTGAATCTCCCGCTTGTGACTTCACCTTGCCCTATACCAAGAACACTACTATTTTCAGGATTTTGTGTAACATATACTTGGGGCCAGAAAATTCTATAACGCGCTCATATAAATAAGGTAATTTGAAAGGCATACACTACTCGCGAACGGACGTGCGCCTTCGAAAGTTGCCGAGCCTGCGGAGAACCTGGTTTTATAGACTTGCAAATTTGAGAAGTGGGTTACAGACAGATCTCAGTATCCACACGCACATACAAGTCAATCATATTTACGTCCGTATGAAAAACAGTCTGAAGATGACGGCATTACAGTCGAAACATGTACTACTTGCTGATCAACCGCAATATAGCCTAAAGCCACAGTTGTGTTCGACGGCCATACTATGGGATAATTTGATCTTCAACACAAGAGATTAAAAAACACCGAAGTTAATGTAATGGCTTAATAGCTCACTTATGGATGCAAAGTAAGTCTAATAATATCTTCTGAAGGCCCTGGCTTCGGAACGTTTCTATACAAGTTTTCCTTGTAATCTGTAAACGATTATACCAAACAGTTTGCGTGACTCACGAACGGGATGCACAGTCCATTCAACGGTACGATACGTCTCTGTCCTTCTCCGTCCACGGGAGACACAAATGGCTCGGGCCTTTTTTCACTGAACTTCAGGATCCACAGCGCAAACCACCATTTCAGTGATACGAGACAGTGTTACAGTTTTCTGGACACTTATCCTTCTTTGCGATATCTGATATGTATAAGCGTCTTCAACAAAGAGGGCTAGGTAGGTGCCGAGTGTTTTGGGGACGAGAACAAAACCTTACGGTACACCTGCTTACATTTCTCTAGGGCAGTGGTTCCCAATCTTTTTTCACTTGCGTACCCCTTGGCAGCCCATTTCCATAAAATGTACCCTTCATATTAGCAAAATGTAATTAATATAGTTATTTCAAATTTATATGTTGTAACTGTCTTACACTGTTGATGTATGTGCTTTTTTTCCGCTATTATTCAGTTTCTTTCGCGTACCCATTAATGTTCTGGTTCGTACCCCTGGAGGGTACGCGTACCCCAGGTAGGGAATCACTGCTCTAGGGGAAGGTATTTCGATTGAATGGCAACTCTGAAATTTCTGTTGAAGAGAAAGGAGCTAATAACTTGATTTGGTTGACATTTGTCTCAATTATATACAAAACTAAATCCTACCTCACAGAGAATGGAGTGTATAACCGTTACAAGGACCAATATACTTTGTGGAAGCAAGCGTAGTTGCTTGATGTTAGAGCAGGTGGTACATAGAGTGCTTTCAGTACACAGAGTGACAAGATGGTTGAGACATGGCTTGCACAAATGAGATACAAAGTTGCGATATTATAAAACTTCTCACTTTACTTGACTGCCTTGAACGATACATCCTTAAGCATCCTGTAGTTCCGATATGGAACAACACTCTTACTTGAAAATTAACATCACTAACAAAAGCAAAGTCTTCCACACTAACTCTGTGCCTGAGAACAGCGTGACGATTGGGTTTTTCGTTCTCTCCATGGAGAAACGCCAAACATTTTACCAAAATAAAACCACGCTATAACACTGTTCAGACCAAAACAATTACAAGCTTTCAGACCTGCAGAGGTAGCGACAGAAAGCGCAGTTTCAATAATGGAGATGGACTGGCTGTGACCGTTTCAGTTACCGCGCAACAATCGGTGCTCCACCACTGCACCAGAAACCAGCCTTTTTGCCTCCATTCCAGAATATATGCACCTTTGACCAGAAGTGCCAAAATCCCGGGCGCCAGTTCGCCACGGCGTCCAGCGTCTGTACAGCGCCTAATATCTGTCGGTCCTCGTGTAAGGAACTTCATGTCAGCTTTCTGGAACACAGAGAAATGTTGAGGTGCAACCCAGATTTTTGGAAAATTTGTGCACCCCTGCATTTGATGCTGCCATAAATGCGGCATACAGATCAAGTCCCATCAGTCCACCAACTGCAGATAACAGCCATTTGCTACGGTCTGAGCACAAATGCTAGGAACCTCCTGCACACTGTTATGCAACGTTCTGGTTGCGCTGCACACGACAGCAAGGCCTTTAGTAAGGCACTTCACGCAAATGCTGACGATACAATTCCAAGCTGCAACACCCATACCGTTACTGCGTGTTTCTGGTAGGGCGCTGGGCTTTTCGGTGCTTTCGGGTCGTCAATTGACATATCGTGTCCCAATTACCTCAGAGGGATGACTTTACGCGGTAATAAAATTTCAGAATGCACGGAAATCATGTGCGTTGAAATGTCGTTCCTTGTATCTCTGTTGTGCCACTTACGCACGTCTTTTAAAGTTCCGAATGTTAACAACGATCCTGCCGACGAATCACGTCTTCTGTTCTGTGACAGTGTGTCAACTGGTAAATTGTTACGTTTCTGACGAGCGTTTTGGCCTCCAGCACTCTAGAGTGCGCTTAGACTCCCAAACAAACAAAAACACCGTCCACAAAACCAAAGTTATTACCATTATGGGCAACGGATGGGAATGATTTAACTTAAAGTATGTGCGTAACGGTAGATGAGTTCTGCGTGATGGCTTATGTCCCCGACTTTGCCTGTACAAACCAAATGGCCTGCATTGATAGCGGATCAGTAGTAGGCCTTAGCAACCAAGTTTTATTTACAAGTAAACCGCACACAACGTTGCACAGAAATTTTAGTCTGTGCTTGTGAAGCCCTATCAGAACTCTCAAAAATGGCATTATTGGGCACACATCTGGGAACTGTGGACAACTGCGAGCAACTGGTTACCTTCGAGTACACATCAAGAAGAGCAATAACAAAAGTTGGGTATATATCTCCTCTTCGTTGTTTCCGCTTTATCGTGGTAAGGATGTTTGGGTAGGCTAATGACCCCGACAGCAATGCCAGAGGTAGCGCACTACTGGGAGAACAAACCTTGCTAGTCAGGTCAAAGGGCATACGTGAAAGACACCCTGCAGGTTTAGAGGGTCTGACTAGCAAACCCACCACTAGACGTACCTTACGGAGGGCTCGTAACGCATTCACAGCATGTATATTGCACATACTGACAACCGAGCAACATGTGAAACGTCAGACATCAATGCAGAAGGAAGACGTCTGGAGTGGCGCATATCCTGTTACTGTTGCCGGTGTTCTTGGAATCCGAGTTTTTATGCACGTGATTTTAATGCCGTTTACGCTTTCAACGATAGGGGTTTGTCTCACCTGAAGGAGTGAAGAGATCAGTCCAGCTGTCTCACAACTTTCATTATTTCTGCAAACTCTGTTGACATATCGTTTCGCAGTACTTCTCTATTTCTCGCTGTCTTCGTTGTGTCCCTAGAACAGCAACTCATGCGAGCTGCTGTCAGTCTCTTCAAAACTTCCTGGTTTTTTTTTTTTTGTACGCTGTAATGCTGTTTCAAAATGCGTTCACGTTGATGTTTATCCAAATGCAGGTCAATGCCATGCAAGCAAGTATGCGATTGTGACCGTTCATGTCTTGCAACAGCACAGTACAGACTGTTTAAAATCGAATAAATACGTTACCTGCTAGTCCAGCAAGAGCCTTCAAATACAAATGATTAACAAGGCCAACAAAATAGCTTACACGTCTTCAAAGCGCACAACCAAACCGTTCTAAGCCCTGGGATTAAGCTTACACCCAAACCGCTTTGTTTTGATCTCTGTCTTTAAGGCTAAGTACACTGGCGATACAACCTCTTTTTGTTTGGACGTTGTCCATCGCCTGACTTTTTAATGGAACATGAAGTTTCGGAAGACGCATCTGCTTTCGTCTTCAGGCTTCGGAGAAGTCGTGCTTCATGACAAACACAGACGACTTAGTCAAAAGAAGAAGAATAAGGAGGAGTAGTAGTAGTGGTAGTAGTGGTAGTAGTAGTAGTAGTAGTAGTAGTAGTAGTAGTCAGTGAGTCACATACCATCGTAAGGGCCTTACAGAATTGAACTGTCGAGATACTTCGGCTCATGTTCACTGTCAAGTGGGGGTAAACGACGGTAGTTCATAATACCATATGACGTACAGACCCACCCGATTTGTGCCGTCATGCCACGTTCATTTCACCCTGTGGATTTAGGGGACAAACACCAGTACCACAGACCTTGGGCATGTGCAAAGAAAAATCCAATCTTCGCTTCTTTATTCCTTCACAGTAATCTAAAGACCTACACCACTACGTCAATACCATTATGAGAACATTTGAGAATATGACACCGCCAATGGCTTCAGATTCCCATACCACCTCAGCTCAACATTGCACTGACCAGTGTTAGATTACTCGGGCCGATTGTGTTTAACTGGAAATTACGTATAAAGCCAAAACATTAAAACTCAACATGGCTACACAAGACCAGGTCAGGCACTGCATAAATTACATTCATAAGATATCAGCCTCTGACGAAGATACAGCGGACTATAAGGATGGCGGCCTTGTTTAGAGCACAAACGCTGTTTTTCTACGTTGTCTGGTATTTCGTCTTCGTCGTAGTCTTGCTTAATTCAGACGACTAACGTAACTTTTAAAACGCTCACAAAGCTGATAGAAGCCACAATACTTCACGTCACTATTTTCATCTACAGGCTAAGCGCATGTGGCAGTGAGAATACAGAAAAGACACACCCTGAGGATTCGCTGTTACGAATTCATATAAAGCCCACACACACAGCCACCATAACCAGCTGCCATCAACCGAGTACGGCGCAAATGTACTGTTACCGTGAATACTTAAATCACTGTTCCAAACCGAAGCGACAATCACGTTTCCCGCACCCGGCATTAAAATATTATCATACATTTTCAGTACTTATCGCCCGCTCCCCAACCATTTCCGACGGCACGCTGGTTTCTTAACAACGCGTAATCCCGTTAAAACCTCAAGACGATCTCTGCTCTTCCGATCTAATAAACCCCGCGTCCTCGGTCTGGGATATGGGCGATCACAACGGACTGTATCTTCTATCACTAAAACGTTTCGTGCGATCGCAAAAGAAAAACTGTCAATTCGCCTCGCCACACCTGTCTGTCCGTACTGGACAACTCCTGGATCACTGGTCCAACTTTCATGACACTTTCATGAAACCAGCCGAAGTAAGGACGCTGTGCAGAACAATGTCTTACAGGAACTCGAACGGCAGTTCCTCTGTCTTGTCCGCAGCTTACTGACGATATCTAAGGAACCATCCGGCTCACTGTATATATACAGAATATCCTGGGAGGAAGTACAAAAGCCAAAGGAGATGATTAGTGAGCTAATTTTAAACAAAATAAAATATTATTTCAAACGTGTGCCTTGTATGCACTCTTACGAAGTTATGATCACCATCACTGACTGAGTGTAGTGACGTATAACCGCATCGTGAAGTCTCTGCGATGCATGGTTAAGTCTCTTCAATAGTCACCACCCCCTTACTGCTCTGAATAGCTTTACGTAGTTCAAAATTTTGCACTTGAAGGAAAATTTTAATTTTGGAAGTATTTTCTTGCTATGAACAAGACAGCAAATGGATCAGGAGGGTACGGTGGGTGTTCCAACATTGACGTTTGATCTCTATTTGCGGCATGAAACGTTGTGCCGAAGTCAGTTATAACAATACAAAGGAAATTTGTCTGGGCAAAGATTTTCGGAGAATACAATGCCGTAAACAAACAACTTAACAACCTTAAGTTAAGAAGGCTTAGTTGACTGTAATGAAAAAATAAATTCGCAAAGGATACCCGCCTCCACTGAGATCAAACAAATACAACGGCGTGAATTTACCTTCCATTTTGAAACAACTTAATAACCTTCAGTTAAGAAGGCTTAGTTGACTGTAATGAAAAAATAAATTCGCAAAGGATACCCGCCTCCACCGAGATCAAACAAATAAAACAGCGTGAATTTACCTTCCATTTTGATGTTAGCAACGCTTATTCTTCTGTCCTGATGACTGGAATTTTTCGTTGGAGGCTTTGGCACTGTAAGCCCCAACCTACATCTCTGAACACCCCACAGTCTCCTGAAATATCGGTCCTTCCAACTGACAGGGGCAGCCGAAGTACTCGGACAGCCACTTTGTCCACCACACATCCCAAAGTGACTGGCCTCCCAGCCCCTTTGAGATGTGCGGTGGAAACAGCGGCACGAGGACAGCCGTTTTCTCCGAGTATTTCTTTTTCCCCATCAGTATCATTCCACCAATGTTCCATATTCACTTCGTCTACCATACCATCAACGCGCAGAACATCGTTCGGGTCTCCGCAAGCAATCGTAGGATGCACAAAAATTTTGAAATTCTGAAATACCGCGAAAAATTCCGAATAAGTATGCATCCAAAGACAAGAAAAATGCTCTTTTTCTTGCAATACAAGTCGGTGTGTATATAATGCATATTGTGTAAATATATACATTTTCTTGACAATAATTTAGCAGTAATTAAATTGCGCTTCTCGCTATAACTTTTTCTAGCCTGTCAACATTTTAACAGCAAGGTGTTCTGCAATATGAAAACTATTTTACGGGTTCCTCAATGGAAGAAATTTGGAAATACTGTCCTACAAAACCATCGAAACTTATACGGTAATCACAAGTATAATAATGGCAATACTGCTGACTTTTCACACCGACTGCGCTAAAGCAGAGGAACTCAATGCGCGATCAGCAAAGCAATGGTGTAGAATCGAAGCGAGTAACATGTTACCACATTAAAAACCTAGGAAGGGAGCGGAGGAGGTGAAATATGTACTATGGTAGAATAGCCATAAATTCAAGTCTACGCACGAGATTTTCGAAGTATGCGCAGAAGGAAGGACTATTCGGCACGGCATGCCTTTTACACGCATGCCTATAGGTGTATAAGCATACAGGCGAGTCTGCGAAAATAATCTGATGCGGACAAGCCCACTACAATGGAGGTGGAGTGGAAATTATTCTTTACAGGCGCCGAGTGTTCTGGGTCCAATGCCCTCACAGTCTGAAATTAAACTCCTCTTAGAACACACGGGTATGTGTTCCTACACAAAACACAGACGGAATTATACATCACCGCAGAAGTGACACCCGCATTTGGTACAGAACATGGCAATCAGAATGAAAAGACAAGAAAATAAATTAAAAACGAATATACACACTGTCTATACACAAACCGACAAATCTGCATATTTCACTCGGCTGCATTTTTATTTCTTCTTCATCCGAAGTTTGTAGGGTGGTAACTTAAATGTCTCTCATACGTAATTGAATATTAAATATCAGATGTTTACATCTGGCACTGAAAAGGCCTACCTCTCAGAAATGAGGTGGGATAGGTCAGGTAGCACGGTGAGTAGGCAACAAGCTGCGCGACCGGGCTTTGATTCTCGTCAATAACAGCGACTTTGTCTTTGCTACCGAGGTACAGATCGGCTCCAGGGCCCAAACAGCATACTTTCAATGGGTATCAGGGGTTCTTTCCCTTCATCTATCCGAGGCTACGGGTAACTAAGGTCACAAGATCGTACAGACAGCAAAAACAACATGCTCCTGTACCCAGAGCCTAAGAATAAGCAGAGCTACACCGCCATCCCCAATACGCGTATACCTTCTCTGTTGCGGTGCTTAAGAAAACAGCGAAAGAACTGTAGGCCTACCTTATAATAATACGTTCAGTCATTTGCTTAAAAAACATTCTTTGTGTTCCTTACAAGGCACGTCGTACTGCCACTTACTACCCTACCTTGCTTACTCCATGGTGCAGAGTCCTTCTTGAGAAGCTAACAGGTTTGCAGCTAGTCAAGAAATTCCCCGCATTTCACGGAACCCAAAGGTTCATTACCGCACTCACAAGCGTCCGCCACCTGTCT
>Ga0131853_10007451_pt1 | contig 19815 bp, 20 predicted proteins | sample TergutLab28metaG_FD_92764 | JGI IMG/M metagenome (GOLD analysis project Ga0131853, IMG submission 92764) | Labiotermes labralis P1 segment gut microbial communities from Petit-Saut dam, French Guiana - Lab288 P1 (version 2) (version 2) | ecosystem: Host-associated > Arthropoda: Insects >... | reverse complement strand
GCGACCTCATGCATAAGATCGGAAGGTAACTCCTCGCCGAACTCCGCATTTCTTGAACTGAGATCGACCGCTCGCATCTGTTCGCACATAATGAACCCGCTGATCTTGGTCCCGCTCAGTTTGACGCGCGTCGGATACCTGCGATCGGTCGATGTGATCGGGCAGACCATGGCCATCGGGTCAAGAAAGCGGTTGGCATCGTTATTGGACACTATCGGGGCAGGCCGGCGGCCTTTTTGCTCATGTCCCGCCTGAGGATCGGAATCCATCCATATCAGATCGCCCTGGATCTCACCAGAATCTCTCCATTCCTACGGAGGATGAATCCAATTCTTCCACAACATATTTTCCCTCATACCCGTTCATTCTCTCAGAGAACGTTCTGTGTCTTTTTTCCTTTCGGATGACGATCTCGTTCTCTGTGGCGGTCATGGATACTTCGTCATTTTCGCTCATATTAGCGGTCATGAGTATGTTCTTAGGAATGCGTATGGCATTACTGTTGCCCCATTTCTGGATGAATATTCCCATGGAACAATAATATGTATATACATTGTATAAACATTTTTACATTCTTTTCACGAATAGGATAAAAGTATCCGGTTTGATAATCGTACATTATTGAAAGAAAGCATCGTATGAATCTGAATCATCCGCATGATATCCCAGTCACAAAAATAGCGAAATAGGGTCGTCGGACGTAAAAACACAGATCGGCGCAGAAAAAGCGGTACAGACAGTAGTCTTTAATAGCAAAAAATCGTTTTCGTTGATAAGAGTAGTTTTCTGAAGAAGTATATAAAAGATATGGTAGAACGTTTCGAAAATCTTATGAAACAAAAGGTGAGAACCGATGATATATGTCCTTTGTGACGTGACCGGGCCGATCAAACCACTGATCGTGGAGGCTTTGAAGAAAGGTTTCAACGACACCATCCCGGAGACGATGATCAACTGTATCGGAACTACGCTTCCCGTGAAAGCGTACGATTCCCCGTACGACGTCAAACATTACGATGATGCCGAACGTTTCCTCGCGGAGTGCGGAAAGTATTCTTATAAAGAGGCCGGGGAGGAGGGGATGTTCGGTGTCAATGAGATACAGCTTGAGGCGTGCGTCGACAAGGGGCTGACCCATTTCGTGATATGCGAGGATGTCGACGTCATTAAAAGGATAATGTCGGACCACCGTCATAAGAAGGACAAGGACGGGAACGAATGTCCGTTCATGCTGCTCAACATAGACTACGGGAACGAGCACTCGCTCCTGACCACCATATGCCCGCGATTCGGGATAACCGATATCGAGAAGGTGCAGGAAAAGAAGAACAAGGTGGATTGGACCCTGAAAAGCCTCATTCTCGACAAAGGCTTCCACGGCCTCAAACACCAGGAGATAGAGGTCCACAACAAAGGGACCGAGGATTGGGATGAGCTGGTGGAGCTGACATGGAGCGCGCTCAAACCGATAGTTTCCGACAACAGCAAATACTATTACTGGGGGCTTCTGCTCAATACCAAGCGTCTGTTCGCCGAGAACCCCGACGATGCACAGGACACCGAAGGTTTCGAATTCACGGAGGACTACTGGAAAGTGGTCAGCTCCGCCGTGTACCGACGTCTGCAGGACAAGGCACAGGTTTTTCCACTTGAGAAAAGGGACTATCCGCATACAAGAATGACGCATTCGGAGGAATGTGCCTCCATCGCCGAGAAGCTCGGCGAGTACGTGATAGACACGATAAAGCGGTACTCCAACGAGCACGCCGACATTCCGTATAACTCGATGTGCAGTAAGATACCGATACTCCTGAGGGCGGCGGCACTGCTCCATGACATGGGGAACCCCCCGTTCGGCCACTTCGGCGAAGAGTGCATAAAGGATTGGTTCGCCAAGGCGTTCACGGAACAGGAGGTCATGAAACATCCGGAACTGCGCGAACTGAACCAGATCGGGAATCTCATGGACGATCTGAAGAACGATTTCATACATTACGAGGGCAATGCACAGCTCTTCAGGCTGCTCACGTCGCTTGACAAGGTGGACAAGAGATTCAATTTCACCTATGCTTTATTGGCGACCATAATGAAATATCCGGTGTCCTCCGTCGATTTCGATCCGAAGATACCGGAGAAGAAAAAACCAGGTTACTTCTTCGCCGAGAAGGAGTTCTTCAAGATGCTGAAGAACGAGATGAGACTCAAGGGGAGACATCCGCTCACATATCTGCTGGAGGCGGCCGACGACATATCGTATCTGACGGCCGACCTGGGCGATGCCTATAAGAGGGGACTGGTGAGCATCGATAACATCAAGAAGGCGTTCGCTGACAACGATTGTTCCGAAATAATCGGGAAGATAGACGATTTCGTGGCAGAATATGATTTCGACACGGAACGCGAGAACTATGTGCACGCGATGGACCTTCTTCACAACTATCTGAAGAACGTCCTCACAAGCGAGGTGGCGATCGCGTTCGAAACACATTATCGGGAACTAATGAGCGGCGAGTTCGATACGGACCTGATAAGCGTATGCAAGAGAGGGAACAAACTGTCCATCGCGATAAGGTACCTTCTGGAGAAGTACGTCTATGATTGTCTGGACATAGCGCAGGCACAGGTCAAGGCGGCGAAGATCATGGAGGAACTGATGAACGTGTACATCCATTCGGCGCTGTCGATAGGTGAGCAGAAACGCCCATCCCTGCACGGAAGGGTCATACTTACGTTCTCGCAGAACTACTGCCAGGCGTACAAGGACAATCTGACGATCAAGGGCAACAACAGGCTGAGGAAATATTACCAACTGCTGCTGGCGCTCGACAACCTCTGCGGGATGACCGACTCATATGCGGAGACGATGTACAGGATGATCTCGTCACACTGAATATTTTTCCTGACATTCGGAAGAATATCGATACGTCACCGTGATCATCCGGTCCCATCGTGTTCCTTGAAGGCCTCTTCGAACGCCTCGGCCCGATTCTCCTGTATCTTCTTGTACATACGGGTCATCATGGGCGGGACGATTATCGATGTTATCAGCGCCATCAGTATGATGACTGCGAAAAGATCCTCGTGGAACACACCCCAATGAAGGCCGATGGTGGCGACGATGATCCCGACCTCTCCACGAGGGACCATGCTCAGTCCGATGAGATGGGCCGATTCCTTGGAGAGTTTGGCGAACTTGATCGCACCGATGTATCCGGCGATCCACTTCGTGAATATCGCTACCACGACTATCAGCGTAAGTAACACCAATATATCGACGGTGATCGCGTTGAGGTGCACGTTCATACCGACCCAAATGAAGAAGAACGGCAACATGAAGTAAGTGACCACGTTGAAGTTGTGCTCCACCGGCACGGTGTCCTTGAACTCTGCAAATAACATACCTGCCAGGAACGCCCCGACGATCGCGGCGAGACCGATGGTCATGGAGAACGCCGAAAGTCCCAGACACACAAGTATCGCAAGACCGAGGACGCTAAGCTCGGACATACGCTTCGCATGCTCTGCCTTCAGATCCTCCCTCTGCATCTCCTTCTTCGCGTTGTTGCGCGCGAGCCTCTCCTTCCTGCGGGCCGCGATCCTCTTTATCTTGGATATGAACAAGAACATGAATAGTATGAATACCGCGACTATCGTGACGTTGATGATGGTCATCAGCGTGCTCCCGGAGTCGTTGGACGCACTGACTATGACGCCGATGAGCGTTAAACACAGTATGTCGTCTATGATCGTCGTACTGACGATCAGCTTCGCTTCCTTGGTATTCATCGCGTCAAGATTCCTGAGGCATTCGACACCTACCGCGGTACTCGAACCGAACATCGCGGCACCGAGCAACACGGCCGCATGGAAACCGATGTCCTCATGGAATATGAACAGCATACCGCCCGCGAACGGGATCACGAGGCAGAGGATGGCGATGTACGTCGACGTCTTGCCGACCTTCATCATATCTCCGAACTTCGTCTCAAGACCGACCGCGAACAGAAGGAATATTATCCCGAGTTCACCCATCACCTGCAGGAAGTGTCCCGGTGTCTCGAAACCTGCCACCGTGAACCCTAGGATGTCCTCGAAGAACGTCGAATGGAACGTTTCGGTGGACAGGATCACGATGTTGATGAAGAGTATTCCTGCGAGTATCTCTCCGATCAGCTTCGGCATCTTGAATCTTTCAAATATGCTCCCGAGGATCTTCGCGAATACCAGTAAAAGGAATAATTGTATTATGATATTGGCTAGTTCTTCCATGCGCGTCCTTGGGTGCGTATTCGTTTCTTGCTTTTATTATTGTCGCTGATGTGCGCCACCGCAAACGGTCGTGCGCATGCGAGGCTTTCGGTCAAAAGGAGTCGCGGAACGACTTGCTAACGTCGTTTAAATAATATCAATTTATATGGGCGTGAGCGCATACGGATACAGACAATCAAGGGGGCAAACAAATGACAGTATGGTTGTGCAGGGCAGGACTTCAGGGACAATATCTGAATAAATTCATAGAACAGAAGAAAATATTCCTTATCGGCAACGTCGGTATAGACCTGACGGGCAAGACGGACATGCAGGAACTGATGAAGAAAATATCACACGCGTACCCGACGGAACCCGACGGGTCGATAACGACGATGTCGGTGCAGGCGCGTGCATTTGCCACCAAAATGAAGGTGGGCGATTGGGTAGCGGTCCCGAACCTGCAGGAGAAATTACTCTACATTGGCGAGGTCACAGGCAAATATGAGTTCGACGGGACGAAGAGCGAATTGAAGCACTCGCACTCGGTCAGCTGGAAGCACGGCGCGTGGCAGAGGGACTCGTTCGACGAGGCCACGCTCAGATCTGTGGATGCGTTCGACTCGTTCATGATGTTATTCCGGCTCAAGCAGGACAAGCAGATAAAAGAGGTCGTAGGAAGCAACAAACCCTTCGCCAAGATAAAGGCGGCCGCGGAACAGAAGAAGTCGGTGAACAAGCCGGAGACGGAACCGCTCGAGGAAACGGAGCCGACGCTCGTGGACACCTCGGAGATCGCGGAAGTGATAGCTGAGGTCAGGAAAGTGATCGCGGAAGTGAGGGAGACGATCACCGAAGTGAAGAAGGCAACGATTACACAGGTCGCCGAAGTGAAGAAAGTGATAATGGAAGTGAAGGATGCGGTCGATGATGCGGCGAACTGCTGCAGCAGTGACAACGAATCCTGCGGAACGAAGGTGATCTATACCAACTATGACAGATGGTACTATGAGACACCGAGGGAGCGCCGCCGCTTCAGGTTCTGACGTCTAGAACAAGGAAAGGAAAGCAGTATCGAGGCCGAACTGCGTGATGATCACGGGGACGATCAGACAGCCGGACAGGTGAACCCTTCCTGTGCCGGCGCTGATCGGTATCAGCCCTATGATCGATGATATCACCAGCACGGCCACCCCCCATAACCCTGTCATCAGGGCCACCAGCACGATGATCGTTGCGAGTATCGTCATATTCATTTTTCTTATGTTCACAGAAGATACGAATTTCGAGAAGGTTTTTCCGGATCGGATCGCTGCGCAGTAACCGATCGTGCAGGCGATTGCTACGCTGAGCAGCATAAGCATGAAAATACTGTTCCCCACGCCGTTCAAACCGTCGCCTATTATGTCCCTGACGACGACCATGGTGCCGGTCCTCCCCTTTCCGTTGACGGATAACGTGATGAGCGCGAACACCGCAGCAGCAGTTCCGATGGATGACACCAGCGCGATGAAACGTTCAGCACTGTCCTCTTTGACGAACAGTCTGGTGAACGCGGCACCAGCGGTGGCGGTTATACCGGGAAACCATCCGACGATGCTACCGGTCAGAACGCCCTTCAGTCCGGATGACAGTGTGACAGGGCACAGTCCGTCATCCGTCTGTTCCGGCGTCACGGCACCGGCCGGTGATGTCAGCAGAACGGGGACGCCGAAGAGCCCGGTGAGCAGCGGAAGCAGAAGATCACCTCCTGCCGCGATCCCGCTGAACGGCACGGGCATGAACATGCATACACATCCCATAACGCCGGAGAGCACGATGAGCGCCAGCGCCCAGACCCATTTCCTTCTGCTCTCGGTCATGACAAGCGCGATGACGGCCATTATGAGCACTACCGACGTGACACTTCTCAGATATCCATCCAGGCCGGCAAGCATCAGATACTGCAGCGGAACGGCGGCCGCCACGGCGCTCAACCCTCCGATCAAACTTCCGGCGGCGGACGCCCTGACCGCTGCCATGCCTCTTCCCTCGAGCAGGAGACGATGGCCAGGGAGCACGCTCATAACGTTATCCTGATCAGGTATCCCTGTGAACACAGACGGCACATAGCTTACGAATGAGTGCACCACCGCTGCCGACACTATGCACGACGACAGCAGCACCGGAACGTAGGATGGGTCGGCGAACATCGACAACAACATGTCCAGGAACGGATACGAGATGAGCATCAGCGACGCAAGCGTGTTGACGTGTATCCCCGGAACGAGTCCGGAGAACATCCCGATCGACGCCCCGGCGGCGCTCATGAGGATGACGAAGATCAGTATTTCAAAGGTCACATGCACCTATTTCGCGGAGGAGCAGATAAAAAGGTACAATTACAATTATACTAACTCCCGGCCCGGAGGGAACAATACCGTTTTATAACGTCGCGGAATAACCAAAGATGATACGATGGACATCGAACAGAGAATGAACCTGATAATGAGGAACACAGAGGAGCTAGTGACGGCCGACGAGCTGAGGGAGCTGCTGTCGAAGGAACAGCCCCTGACCGCATATATCGGGTTCGAGCCGTCAGGGCTCGTGCATCTCGGATGGGCCCCGATCACGTCGAAGATACGTGATCTCGCCGAGGCGGGCTTCACGGTCACCGTCTACTGGGCGGACTGGCACGCGTACATAAACGACAAGCTGGGCGGTGACATCGACAACATTAGGATATGTGCCAGATACATGCAGGACTGCTTCGAGGCATTGGGCGTCCCCGGCGATAAGGTAAGGTATGCGTACGCCAGTGAGCTGCTGGACGGCATAGGGTACTGGGAACGGGTGATCAAGATAGCCAAGGCCACATCGCTGTCCAGGGTGAAGAGGGCGATGACCATAATGGGACGTTCCGAGGACGAGGCGGAGGTGGACTCCTCCAAGATGTTCTATCCGATACTGCAGGCGGCTGACATATTCTGTTTGGGCGTGGACATAGCGTACGCCGGCATGGACCAAAGGAAGGCGCACATGCTTGCCAGGGACGCTGCCGAGAAGCTCGGATGGAAGAAACCGATCGCGTTGCACACCCCGCTGATCCCCGGTCTGAAGGGAGGAGACCGCATGAACCCGGAGGCGTCCAAGATGTCCAAGAGCGACCCGGACAGCAGTCTGAACATCCACGATGATGCCGACGCCGTGAGGAGAAAGTTGGGCAAGGCGTTCTGTCCGCCGGAAAGGGCGAGCGAATCCGAGAATCCTGTGCTGATGCTGTGCAAGTACGTCATCATGCCTCGCACCGGCATCCTTGAGGTGGAACGTCCGGAGAAGTTCGGAGGTAATGTATCGTTCACCTCATATGAGGATGTGGCGTTATCATATTTCGACGGAAAACTGCATCCCGCGGACCTGAAGAAAGGTGTCGCGGAAGGAATGATAAAAGCGCTCGAGCCGATGCACAAATTCTTCGCGGAGCGTCCGGAGAATCTCAACGCGGTAAAGGAAGTCCTCAAAGGATTAGGGAAGCTCTGAGCCGCTCCGTCTCTTTATATCGCGGAACTCCGACATCGTCCGATGCATGCATATGTGTAGCATCGCCTCCGCATCACCGATGCCCGACAGCCCGGCGGCACCTCCGTGACCGCCTCCATCCGTCACCGTCTCGCGGCCGATGTCCTTCATTATCTCGCCGAGGTGTATCCCTCGTCTGACCATCTCCTGGTTCGCCCGCGCGCTCAGTCTGAATGTGTCATCTCTCTGCGAACCGACGAACACAACATCCGCACCGGCACCCAGCAGCGCCTTGCAGGCGGACGCCTCGAAACTGCCGCCGTACGATGTGGCGACGATCATGTCGCCCACGCGATCGAACTTCGAACGTTCCATGCTCTTCATTACGGCGATCCGCTCGCTCATCCCCACCTCCGAGCGCGGAAAGTCCATAGCCTCGTCCATACCGATCCCGGTGGCGTCCATGACCTCGGCGAACGCACGTAGCATCTGTGTGTTCGCAAAGGAAAAATGACCACTGTCGGTCAGCATCCCGCAGAGGAGCGCCATGCCGACGTTCCTGCTGATGCCGATCCCGGACTCGCGTATGATGTCGTACACAAGTTCACAGCAGGCGGTCTTGCTGTTGTCGCAGATGAATCGCATACCAGTCCATTTATCCGTGGGTGTGTGATGATCTATTATTATACTGTTCTCGGGAACGGTCACGGACCCGGGCTTGAACTGTTCCGGCGATGAGGTGTCCACGACCACCACCAATTCATATGCGGACAGGTCACACTCGTCGAGCATGGTAGCTCCGAGTTTCTCCATGACCATCTTCGCCACCCTGTCGACACCGCCGGGCGCATAGATGACCGCCGGCGGAAAACACTCAGCGATCGCGTAGGCGGAGCCAGCCGCATCGGTGTCGGCGTTCCCGTGCACCAGTATGACCTTGTTCCTCCCCTTCAGCGAATCGCCCGTGCTCTTGAGCATGATGACGTGATAGGCGTCATATATTTTGTTGTTTCCGCCTACTCATCTCCGAAGAGCGAGGAGAATAACCCTCTCTTCCCCTTCTTTTTGGCGAGACCGGTGAGCAGAATATCCGAATTATATATCCTGACGGTGATGTATATCATCGCTGCGGAGAACAGTGCCAGATATCCGAGGCCGGCCCAGACCATGAACGTATCGCCGAGCATGAGGTTGTTCATGACCATCATCGGATGTGTGAACGGTATCGCGAACAGGGCGGCCTGGAACGCCGAGGGCAGAGTGCTGTAATCGGCGAACATGGTCACGAACATCGGGATCATCGCGAGCACGCTTATCGGCAGGGTCAGCGTCTGCGCCGCCTTGTAATTCTTTACGAACGCGCCCAATATCATACATATCCCGAGTGCGGACAGTATTGCCAGGAATATCATCGCCGCGACGATCAGCCAATCGGTCGCTGCGAGCGTGAGCCCGAGGTCGCTCAGTGATACTGTTCCCGTGCTCCAAACGCTGTTTGTGTAAAAGTACATGCCGATCAGATATGCCGCACCGAACACCAGCCCGGCTATCGCGGAACCCATCAGCTTGCCGCTGACTATCGTCGTCCTTTTCACGGGAAGGGTCAGCAGAGTCTCCAATGTCTTGTTCTCCTTCTCGTTCCCCATGGACGAGATTATCATACCGCCTATCATCGTGATTATTATCATAATGAGGATGGGCATCAGGAACGACTGCGACTGCAGCGCGCCGGAGATGTCCGACGGGGTGTATCCTTCGTACACCTTCCCGTTGAAGAATGTGATGTTCATTCCTTTCGGAGAGTCGACGGGCGACTGCAGGAACACCGGGTTGCTGCCGCCGATGATGCTCGCGGCCGTTCTTGTGTTGATATAAGATATCATCTCACCGATGAGCATAGAGGACATGGCACCGAAAACCCCGGTGTTCACGTCGCTCCAGTAAACTGATATTATCCCCTTTTCCGTCCCGCTGCCTCCGGCTATCGCAGCGATGTTGGCCGAATAATCGGCATCGAAGACGAGCAGCACGGAGATGTTACTCACGTTCATCTCATTCAGTATCGCATGATCGGCGGCACCGTAGAAGCTGCTGTCGAACCATATCACATAATCATCCGACATCCCTCCGTAGAAGTCGTCGATGTAAAGTTTGGCATCATCAAAGTAGGTGCCTCCGTCGCCGCTGAGCACGCCTATCGTCGGCGGTACCGAGAGCTTCTCCGTCTCGGAGCCCAGAAGACCGCCCATCGCCCCGAATATGAGCGCAACGACCAGTATGGACACAACCGACGCCGGCGTCATGAGCTCTTTGAGCTCCTTTCGGATGAGATTCCAAAGGTGGTTCATCCTCTCACCGCCGCTTTTATGAATACTTCCTCCACTGTGCTGACGTTGAATCTCTCCTTCAGTTCGGACGGCGTACCTTCGAGTATCATCCTGCCGCCGTCTATCATCCCGATGCGGTCGCATAGCTGATCCACCTCGAACATGTTATGCGATGACAGTAATACGGACACACCGTCCTTGGCTATGCTGCGAACGATATCCCTGATCTCGAATGCGTTCACGACGTCCAGGCCGGACGTTATCTCGTCGAGTATCGCCAGTTTGGGACCTGGCATTATCGCCCTCGCTATCAGCAGTCTGCGGGTCATGCCCTTGCTGTAGGTGGACACCTTCGAATCTATGCGGTCGCCGAGGTCGGCTATCCGTATGCCGTCCTCCACCATCCTTTCGGCCCCCCCGCCGCCCGAGAAGAACCTGGCCATGAACTTGAGGTACGCACGCCCGGTAAGGTCCTTGTACGCTCCGGCATCCTCCGGCAGGTAGCTGATGCATCTCCGTATCTTATCGGGGTCGGTGCGCATGTTGTTGCCGCATACCCAGACGTCACCCTTTGTCATCGTCAGAAGCGTCGAGATGATCCTGAGTGTCGTCGTCTTCCCGGCACCGTTGGGACCGATCAGCCCGAATATCTCCCCTTCTTTCACGGAGAAACCGATACGGTCCACCGCGAGGTGGTCCCCGTACATCTTGCTGAGATCCTTAACGACGAGCGCATCCGCCATGCGCTTGTGATGGATAACATAGTTAATAGTTTGTTCGCCGGCCGGGTACGGCAGCAGTTATTAACATCTTCCGAATATATTATTAACATGAGACCGCGTACGGTCCGCTGTGATACAATGACCGTGATAAGCATATCTCTGCCGGACGAGAGCGTGGCGGCCCTGGAGAAGATAAGGGAGCATTTGGAACTATCGGGGAGGAGCGAGGCCGTCCGCGCGTCCGTGAAAATCGCCGAAGCTGAGATAAAGGACATGGAGAGGATGGACGGCGACGTGGAAGGCGTCCTGATAATAGTGCACAGCACCCACCATGACCAGTGGATAGGGATGCTGCAGCACAGATACGAGAGCATAATCAAAACGCAGCTTCATTCGCATCTGCAGAACAGGAAGTGCCTGGAGGTCATGATAATCTCCAGCGGCTCCGACGTATTCGAGAGGATGATGAAGGAAATATATGGGGTCGGGAAGGCGGACTACGTCAAATTCGTAAGAAGCAGATGAATCAAAAATGGTAAGGACAGGCTCACTGGGAGCCCATTGATTTGTTTATGGTTTCCTGCAGGCTCTGGAACTTCTCGCGCAGGGATTTCTCCTGGCGGTCCAGCGCCTTGATCCTGATCTCCAGTGTCTCGAGGGCCTCCTCGAGGTCCTTCATCAGTACATCCTTGCTCTCGACCTTTATCAGAAGCGCGCCGACGTTCTTGTACACGTCCCCCGTCGATTTGGAAAGGTCTTCCTTCGTCCTTTCCATCTCCCTTCTCTGCGCTTCCATCTGTATCTTCTGTGTCGCGACCGTCTGTAACTGCTGCTGCACCTGCTGGTACTGGGTGATCTGATTCTGCAACTGTGGGCTGATGTTATTCATTTCTATCACTCATCTCTTTTATGTTTTCCGTTATCCTTATCCATCCGAGGTATGAGTTGAGCGCCGCCCTCATCGCGGAGCAATCCTTCGCGGTCACCCTTATCGTCACCGTATCTCCGTCAACGGAGATATCGGTTTCCGTTCTGGGCAGCCCGCGTCCGATCTCCGGAGAGAGCACGGACATCACTGTGTCCGCGTCCGCGTTCACCGTAAGCGCAGCGCTCAACATGATCGCACTCAATCGGACCTCAGGACCTTCTTGACGTTGGGTCTGTCCTTATAGAAGATCTTCGATCCGCACTTCTCGCACTGAAGCCCCAATGTGCTCACATTCCTTATGGGCTCGTTGCACTTTCCGCATCTGTACAATCACATCACCTCCGCAGTATCACTCGGGCACCTGCGATATCGCCTTCTTGGCGACAGGTGTGTACGCCGCAGCCGCGAATTTCGTGCTGCAGTGCCTGCAAAGCCAGATGCCGCTGCTCTCTCTTTTGACAGAGACGTGGTGGCATACGGGGCATTCATGGCGTATCTTCTGCGTCTTCTCGATGTTCTTCACCCTGTTGCGGATGACCACACCGTACCTCGCTCCGAATCTTCCGGAGCTTCCTGCCTTTACCGTTCTTTTCGTCATTCGTATCACCCGATGATCTTCCGTATCTCTCTTCCCTTCTCGACGGCCATGTCGAGGCACTGCGTCAGTTCGTCGAGGGTTATGGAACCGTCTCCTCCCTTCTGCATCGCACGATAGTTGCCGTCATCGTCCGTCGTTATGGTCAAACGCGCGGAAGATATCTGCTCCTCGTCGAAATTTGGGTCAAGTATTAAAGTATTTCCTATCTTGGCTGCCGTTACCGATATGGGAATGCACGTCGTCGGCAAAGGATGGTTATCCCCCTTCTTGTACTGCTCCGCAGGTACCGTCGCCGTTCTCAGCGCTGACACCGCCGCCAGGTTGGTGGCGTCGAACAGGTTGCCGTCGTAGTTGAGCGCGTAAATATCGATGAAGCACATCCATACCTCCTCGCCTTCCTTTATGCACAGTTTGTCGACGTCGACCATTCCCGATTCGCGTATGCCGCGGTCCACCACTCTCGCGAGCTCGATGGCATTCTCTCCCGGAGGGCCTGACTCGAACAGAGGGTGCGCCATCGGTATGAGCTCCGCACCCGTCGTCAGCACACCTTTCCCAGGAGTGTCGCCGAACGGGGTGCCGGGTATTATCTTGATACCGACGATCACTTCCGTGTTCCCGTATTTGACGATGGCCGATCCGTCGGCACTGTCGATCACGCCGGTCTCGACGGATATCTCACGGGTGTCACCCGGGCTTCTGCCATCTATTCTCCTGCCGTCCTTCAGAAGACCGAGTATGTGGTTCTTCCTTATCTCTGAGATGATAGCCCTACTCATCTGCGCCGACCTCCTTCATCGCCGCTGCGTAACGCCTTTTGAGAGCGTCCTTCTGCAATTCATATATCTCATGGCATGCGGGCACTGCCATTGAGATGGCCGTGTCGAACTCCTCGCGGGTCATGTTCCCGTCCATCTGTAGCAGTACGATCTCATTCGTCTTCGGTATGATCGCGATCGGAACGTCCGCCTGTCCGAAGTTGTCCTCTTCCTTGTTCAGGTCCAGTAACACTTTGCCGTCCGCCTTTCCGACCGCGATGGACGGTATGATGTCGCGCATCGGTATGCCTGCGTCCGCCAGCGCGACGGATGCTGCCGTAAGCCCGGCGCATCTGGTCCCCGCGTTCGCCTGCATTATCTCGATGTAGACGTCTATCGACGCCCTCGGATACAATTCGGTGAGCACAACGGCCTCCAGTGCCTCGGCGATTATCTTTGATATCTCCACCGACCTTCTGTCCGGTCCCGGCCTTTTACGGTCGCTGACCGAGAACGCCATCATGTTGTACTTGCACTGAATTATCGCCCTCGTCGGATTCTGAAGATGCCTCGGGTGACACTCCCTCGGTCCGTAGACCGCTGCGCGCACCTTGTTCTTACCTATCTCGACGTATGCGGACCCGTCCGCATTCTCCAAAACGCCGGCTTCAATCTTTATGTCCCTCAATTCTCCGGCCTTCCTGCCGCCGAGCCTTATGCCTTTTTTGTTAACCAATTCCAAATTTGATTGTCCGCTCATGATCATTCCTCCTCCGGTTTGATCTTTGACTCGATGAACTCCTTTACCCTCTCGGTAAGGTTGCTCGTCTGTGCTTCCCGTTCTATCATCTTTATCGCGTCCACGGCTACCGTCACGTCATCGGCGTCGCCGTCCACCCATATGCGTCCGTTCTGACCGACGAATATCCTGCAGTCGGTCATGTTCTTTATCATCTGTATCATCGACCCGCTCTTCCCGATGACCCTGGACACTTTGGAGTGGGCGATCTCGACGATCTGCCCCTCCTCGAGCTTCCTGAGCCCCGAGTCGTTCATGGTCACCTGTATCTTCATGCTCTCGTCGACCATGAGGATCTTCGCCATTATCGTGTCGCCTATCCTCAGGAACCTTGACGTGTCCCCGAACTCCACTTTCCATGGCACCTCGTTCACATGCAACGGTGCCGGGTAGGGCGAGTTGATGTCAACAAGCCAGTTCGACGGTCCGATGTCCGCTATCATTCCTAAGACCATGTCACCGGGCGCCGGTATGTACCTTCCCCTCAGCGGTATTATGCTGACGGTGCCGGAGAACACGTTCTTCACGCCCAATCTGGACGCATATATCTTTCCGTCAAGCACGTACGTGCCGTTCCCAGGTCTCAATCCGCTGTCATCCAGCAGATCTCCCGGAACGACCACTTCGCGTGTCTGTCGGTTATCCACTCTGTTCATTTTTATCACTTCTCGAATCTGATCACGAGAGGAGCTTCACGCTCGCGTGCCCTCTCGTCCTGTCGTTCAGCCTTGCGGTCAGCTCCGTGATCACGCCCGCGGGTATCACCATCACGCCGATCCAGGAACCGTCCGCCTGCCATTCCTCTCTTTCAACAACTCCGTGGCTCACAAGGTCGTCGAAACATTTTCCGTAGTCGTCCGCCTTGAGTTTCACGGCTATCCTGCTCTTCTCGAATTTTATCGGTATGAGGGGGCGCAGCAGGTGCATCGCCTCCTCCACTTGTGATTCCACGGACCTGAATGGGTCCACGTGGAATCTTGCCTCCGTCAGCGCCAGCTCTATCCTCGTCGGCGGATGCGGGGTCTTTGTCTGCGGGTTTATGGCGTTGCGTGCTATGTACGCGACGATGCGGTTGCGTTTTGCCTCCAGCATCTCCTTCCTTTGCTCCGCCGTGACCTGTATCTCGCCCTTCGCGACTATGCGCATGGCGATCTCGCCGATCTCACCGGTCCCGAAGACCTCCTTTATCTTCTCCTCGGTCTGATGGGTGCCCTTGCTCGCGTTCTTGAACACAGCGTCCACCGCCAGATGGTCCGTTATGCTCACTTCCTTTCCGTCCCTCAGCAGTTTCACTATGTTCGGATCCAAAAGTATCTCGAACGTCTCGCCGTGAGACTCAAGCTTCGCAACGACCGCGTCATCCAGGCTTACCATCCGAATTCCTCAAAGCTTTTTTATGAAGCCTTCGAGCTCGCTCTCGGTAAGTCTTTTGAACTTGCGGTCGCCGTCGACCACGCCTATCTCCACGGTCTGTGCGGTGAGATCCTCGTCGATCGCGGCCTTAAGAGCCTTTATGCCGAGCAGCATGGCATCATTGTATGCCATGTTGTCGCTGAAGTCTTTCTCGAACATCTCCATCACGACGGGGCGACCGGCACCGATGCAGCCTGCCCTGTAAGCGACGAGCGCGCCCGACGGGTCCGTCTCGAAGAGATGGGACCCGAGGTCGTCGACACCCGCCATCAGCAGTGCGGTGCCGAAAGGCCTCACTCCGCCGTATTGGGTGTAGTTCTGCTTGAAATCACATATCTTCTTCACGAGCCCCTCGACGCTTATGTTCTCGCCGTACGTGATCTTGTGGATCTGCGCATCCTTTCTGGCCTGGTCGACGAGTATCCTCGCGTCCGCGACGAGACCGGATGTCGCGCATCCGATGTGGTTATCGATGTGGTATATCTTCTCGATCGATCTGGGCTCGACAAGTCTGCTGGGCACACGTTTGTCGACGATAAGTATAACGCCGTTCTTGAATTTCAGTCCGATCGTGGTCGTACCTTTCTTGACGGCCTCGCGGGCATACTCTACCTGGAACAGCCTTCCGTCGGGGGAGAACACGGTTATCCCTCTGTCGTATGCCATTTGTCCTGGTTGCATTTGATCATTTCCTCCTTCTGTTCAACCCCGTTAGTTTAAGGGAGTATTTATGCCTTACATTCTCTTCTTAGGGCGGAGTCTCTCAAGCTCAGGGTACAGCCCCCTCAATGTCCTCAATGTGCCGGACGTTCTGAGGGATACGGATGAGGGGTCCGCCAGCCGCACGATGTCAACGGTCACGGTAACGGCGTCGTGCGGACATCTGACGACGCCCCATCCCTCCGCGCATTGAATAACATACGGAGGGTCGCCACAGACCTTCCGGAGAGCGGATATGAGCGACTCCTTTGTAAGGCCTGTGCTCACTGTGAACGCGATGTACCGTCTTCTCCCTCTTTTCTCCTTCACGACCATGTCCAATATCCTCCGAGGTCACCGCCTGTCGCGGCCTTTGCATACGTCATATTCGGTGCCGCATCTCCCGCACACCGGATCGCTCACGCTCAGCGCGTTACCGCATCCGCATGTGAACGTCCCGTCCCGGTTCACCACCGCTCCGCACCCGCAGACGCTGCCGGCAACATCCGCGCCGCACGACGGACAGGTCACGCAATCAGGAGTATCGCGGACCAACTCCTCATACGGTGCCTTGCAGTAGGGGCATGCACCGACGGGTTCCGCGCACGCGTCATGGAACGCCTGCCCGCAGCCGCATCTCGCGAGGATATCCTCTTTGGAGACGGCGCCAAAGCATATGCCGCACAGGCCCTCCGTCCTCTTTTTTGGGGGTGCGCGACCGTTCTCAGCAAAGCCGGACGAGTCCTTTCTCGCTCTCATGAGTACGAGCAGAACGGCTAGAAGCGCCGCCGCGGTACCGGCGGCGATCGCCGCCAACATGAGATCGTTCATACATCCCGATGTGCGAACAGCAATAAATCTTCTTCATCCGCATCACTGAGAAATATGGTTCGTTCAATTACGAAGCAATTTCGTACAAGACGCATAAACGGTAGTAAAAATACTACATAAATATAACCTGTCACACTTCAAAAAACAAATGTCTGGCTCTGTAAAATTTCAAAGGATATTCGCCACGAACGCCGACTTTTTTCGCCAAACTTTGACGGTTCTCTTACTATACGAGACGGTAGATATATTAATGTTACGTAGAAAGAGTTAAAGTACCCTCACTGTATTCGTCTTTTTCAGTTCCAAACACTATGGATATAACGGAGGCATAGATTTGACAAAATCAGCATTGGTTATTGGTGGAGGAATAGCAGGGATCCAAGCTTCGTTGGATCTTGCGGACAGGGACATCCATGTCTACCTCGTCGAGAGAGATGCGACGATAGGCGGAAAGATGTGCCGTCTCGACAAGACCTTCCCGACGAACGATTGTTCCGCATGCATCCTCTCGCCGAAAATGGCGGATTGTAACGGTCATCCGAACGTGGATGTTCTGACCTATTCCGAGGTCGTCAAGGTCGAAGGAAAGGCCGGGGACTTCAAGGTGACCGTAAGGAAAAAGCCGAGATACGTCAACATGGACGAATGTACCGGCTGCGGCGACTGTATCACAAAGTGCCCGGCGAAGAACATACCTGATGAGTATGAGTACGGGCTCACCACGAGAAAGGCGATATACATACCTCATGCACAGGCAGTTCCGAGGGTCGCTCTCATCGACCCAGCGTTCTGCCGCAAGATACTGAACGACAAGTGCGGTCTCTGCGAGAAGGCGTGCGGTAAGAAAGCCATCAACTATGCGGACAAAGAGGAATTGGTAACGCTCGACATCGGTTCGATCGTCTGTGCGACCGGATTCCAGACATGGGACGCTAAACTCTCCACCGAATACGGTTACGGAAGGTTCGCGAATGTCGTCACCGCAATGGAATTTGAGAGGATGATGTGCGCCTCCGGTCCGGATCACGGTCACATAAAATGTCCGTCGAACGGTGAGGCGCCCAAGAAGATAGCATTCATACAGTGCTGCGGTTCCAGAAGCGAGAAGAAAGGATCGCAGAAGTACTGTTCATCGGTGTGCTGCATGTACGCCACGAAGCAGGCGATAATCACAAAGGAGCACGCCACTGTAGACGAGGACATATTCTTCATGGACATAAGGTCCTACGGGAAAGAGTTCGAAGCGTACATCCACAGGGCAGAGGATGAGTACAAGATAAAGATGCACAGGTCGTCGCGCGTGGCATGCGTGGAAGAGGACCCGGAGACGAAGAGGTTGAAGGTCTCGTTCACGGACGCCGCAGGCGACCCGCAGACGGCGGAATATGATCTCGTAGTGTTATCCATAGGCCTCAACCCGCCGACCGGCGCGGAGGAGTTCTCCAAGATACTGGGCATCGACCTCAACAAGTACGGGTTCTGCGACACCAAGGTCTCGGACCCGCTCTCGACGAGCAGAGAGGGAATATTCGTCACCGGCGCCTTCGCAGCGCCGAAGGACATCCCGACATCCGTCGCGGAGGCATCCGGTGCGGCAGGGAAAGCAGGTGCGTTCATAGTGGACAAGAACTTCGTCCCGTGCGCCCCGAAGCAGTTCCCCGAGGAGAAGCCGACCGCGGGCATAGAGCCGCGCGTCGGCGTATGGGTGTGCTCATGCGGTACCAACATCGGCGGTACCGTGAGCGTCGACGAGGTCTCCGAATATTCGAAGAAGCTCCCGTTCGTCGTACACTCCGCAAAATCGATGTACGCGTGCGCGCAGGACTGCCTGCAGGAGATAACCCTGGCGATAAAGGAGCACGACCTCAACAGAGTGGTCGTCGCTTCATGCACGCCGAGGACGCATGAGCCCCTGTTCAGGAACGCATGCAAAGAAGGCGGTCTGAATCAATACTTATGCAACATGGCCAACATCCGTGACCAGTGCTCGTGGATCCACATGCACGAGCCCGAGAAGGCCACGGCCAAATCCAAGGACCTTCTTAGGATGGCCATAGCCAAGGCGGCTCTCCTCGAGCCGCTCGAGGGGACGAGGATACCCGTCACGGGATCGGTCGCCATAATAGGCGGCGGCATCACCGGCATGTCCGCGGCACTCGACGTTGCGGCACAGGGATTCCCCGTGTACCTCGTGGAGAGGGGCGCGAACCTGGGAGGATCATACTCAAAATACGCGGGAGTGAACTACTCCGTCGACGGCGTCAACCTCGGCGAGTTTGTCACGGACCTTGTGAAGAAGGTGGAGGCTAACGAACTCATCAAGGTGTTCAAGAACACCAAGGTGAAGGACATCCCCGGATTCGTCGGTAACTTCAAACTTCAATTGGAATCCGAGGAGTACCCGGTCGGTGCAGTCATACTCGCGGTGGGCGCGTCCGAGTACAAGCCTACTGAGTTCAACTACGGCAAGGACGACAAGGTCATGACCTTGACGGAGGCCGAGCTGGCCGTCGGTAAGGGTACGTTCAAAGGAAAGGACGTGGCGTTCATACAGTGCGTCGGATCGAGGGACGGCAATACCAAGTACTGCTCCAGGACGTGCTGCGCCAATGCGCTCACCAACGCCATCGCGATAAAGAAGGCGGACCCGTCCGCCAACATATCGGTGTTCCACAAGGACATCAGGACGTACGGGTTCCGCGAGGAGCTCTACAACGAGGCATCGTCGCTCGGCGTGAGATTCCTCAGGTACAAGGACGGCGACGGTCTTCCGGCGTACGGAGGGAACAGCGTAAAGGCATTCGATACGATACTCGGCAAAGAGGTCGAGGTCCCGGTGGACCGCGTTATTCTCAGCTGCGGTACAACTCCGGACAGAGAGGAGAAGGAAGAGCTCGCAAAGATGCTCAAGGTCCCGATAAGCAAGGACGGCTTCTACTTCGAGGCCCACCAGAAACTGAGACCGGTGGACTTCGCAACGGAAGGAGTGTT
>Ga0131853_10007450_pt1 | contig 19816 bp, 10 predicted proteins | sample TergutLab28metaG_FD_92764 | JGI IMG/M metagenome (GOLD analysis project Ga0131853, IMG submission 92764) | Labiotermes labralis P1 segment gut microbial communities from Petit-Saut dam, French Guiana - Lab288 P1 (version 2) (version 2) | ecosystem: Host-associated > Arthropoda: Insects >... | reverse complement strand
CAACCATGTGCCCATCTTCAGGAGCTGACGACTGCGTAGTGTTATCGCCACGTGTTGGTATTGTGCCGTGGTTGCAGGAAGGCTGTCAGAACCGGTTAGCAGGTAGTGTGTCCATTGAGGAGTTCGTCCCCATCTGTAGCCGATCCGGCTGTACAGTATTTTGCCACATCATTTCATAAACGGCACGATTTTCGGGGGGGGGGAACCATAAAATGTGTGTTTTGATTTTCTGTACAACTTTTGTCCGAAAATTTTCTGGACAGATTTTAGAAAACTACTCAAAGATCAAATTTAATGAAAATCCGCCCAGTGGGAGCCCAGTTGCTCCATGCGGAAGGACGGACAGACAGACAGACGAACGGACACGACGAAGCTAATTAGCCGCTTTTCGCAAAATTGCGAAAAGCGGCTAAAAACTTTAAACTTCTATTTTTATTGACTTTGAGCAGTCGGCAGTTGCTTATTGACTGAAGATTAATTACGTCACAGGGAACTCGATACATTTCACCCGGCCATCACTGACAATTTTATTCTTACCTTAGCTGAAAAAAATAGGAATAGGGATTTCCAGAATTATCAACAGGAGACAAGACAATCTACACCTTACACCATCTGGCTTTATTTACATACAATCAGTATTCCCATCCTGACACTGATATAAGTCGTACTAACGACTTTGTCATTCGGCATTTCTACGTTCTAACTTCCATATTTTAATCTTCAACAACTTTTACGATCTCTGTTTTACATATCTACATACCATAAGCACTGATGTTTTATTAATATGTATAATGCACACTCCGTACTCTGTAAGCGTTGGGGATCCCACAATGCAGTAAACGTTTGTATGTCTGGATCTACATCTTGAGGGCCTGAAGATGACTCGATGTAAGTCGAAACATGTAGCCCATACTGTTATTAATATACAGCGTGATTAAAAAAGATGGACTCAAATTCGTACGTCTATATTTCCTGAACTGTACATAGTATGTAAATGATCTACATAACATTTGAAAGAGGAGGTCATAAGTTTAAAAATAACACCACCAGAGCGCTCGCCTATCGCAAGACATGCAGCTGCGTCAGCTGAGAACAAAATGGCTACTAATGCAACACAAGATTTTTTGCGTTCGTGAGTTCATTAAAACTGCTGTGCAGCGTGCGTTTCATCTTCGTTTCAACATTCAACCTCCAACGAGGAAGAGCATTTGTCGTTGGAATCACCGATTTGAGCAAATAGGCTCTCTGTGTAAGGCAAACGCTCCGGCCGACCGCGTGTATCAGAGGAGAACGTGAGAAGAATTCAAGAGAGTTTTGAGCGTAGCTCACGCAAGTCAACCCGCAGAGCGAGCAGAGAACTTGGAATACCGCAACCAACTGTCTGGCGTGTGTTGAGGCGCCGTTTACTTTTCAATTGAGTCCATCTTTTTTAATCACCCTGTATTTTAAGAACTTTATAAAGTACTGTTGTGTTTGTTGTGATCCTTTCCTTTATTTCGCGACTAAAAACGCTTCAGATAAATTTTGTACAGGTTCAGAAACTGTCACGCACCCATTTACGTTATGAAATCGTCAACCGCTGGTGAAATTCTCGGTCGGTTTGCAGGTAACATCGTCGCGTGTTACCTGGACACAAAAACACGTTGCACGCGTGCTGGCTTGCATCACGACGAAGCAGACGGCGGATGAGTTAATGAATGAATTGGTCCATAACTCTAGTCGTTTTATCAGGGGTAAACAAAATTACTGTTTCTAGTTTGTGGACCACCCTAACAAGCATAACTGCCCTCGGGCGTTAATTGGCGTCTTTTTACAGCGTCCGGAATGAAAAATGGTCAGCGACTATCGTCATGCGTGTCAGTCTAAAAGTCTGCATCTTTGAAATCAAGACTCGATGACGGGGTTTTCAAGAAACTCTATACTCGCTAGTGCGATGGAAATTCGTCGAACACTTCTAACTGTGTTTGAAGTACATACACAATCGCAGTATATTCTAATAATCAATTGAAATTCACAAATACACTGCATGGGCAAAATACGGGATTTTCAAACGTAAGCACGGATATCGGCATACGGCTCGCGCATGTTAACCGTAACAAATAATATTCAGACAATTTACATGCACACGAGGCTGATCGTCAATGCCGTTGTAGAATGTTTATGAACAAAGGCAACTGACAACTACCTCAAAATCACGCTGCTTTAATCGGACCTTCAAAAATGGTAAGCCAGCCCGAGAGAGGGGAATTTTGCAGTAATGGCTTTGTAGGTTCGCCAACCAGCAGTAGTTCCTTGTGTAGCTAACAGTTGGCGCTAGCTGCGTTCTCACAGGCAGTGAGCAGTGCTGCTACCGTACGTTTTCGTTGATAAATAAAGACAGTCTCTTGCCTCAGTTGCCTCACAAAACACTTCGAGAAGCTAGCCTACCAGGACACCATGTTATATACAGAGATCAGCGTACTTCAACAGTTTATACACTAATTAATTTATCCGTTCTTTCCCTTTTATTTGCTTATGAGTTATTCACAGTCACTGTCAGTAAGTAGCCCGGACTGTGACAGCATCGAATGGTGCACTGATAAACAATGAACTGTGAAGGATGTGATGGGAAGCGGTCGTGGCCTGATATGAAGTGGCAGCTAGGACTTTGTCTGGGGAGACTGAGTAAAGCAATAAAACATGTTTCAAAAAATAACCAACACGATGACACTTGTGGACTATCCTTTATTTTCAGGGGTAGTCGTCATTCATTCTCTACATGTTTCGAGCTTCCGGGAAGCTCATCAACAGGAGTTCATTTTCCTGTACAGTCAACCTCTGGTATAGTGTGTAATCTTTTGCTGTAACCCTCCCGTTCTCCTACGTAGGAGAACGGGAGGGTTACAGCAAAAGATTACACACTATACCAGAGGCTGACTGTACAGGAAAAATGAACTCCTGATGATGAGTTTCCTGAAAGCTCGAAATATGTAGAGAATGAATGACGACTACCCCTGCAAATAAAGGATAGTCCACAAGTGTCATCGTGTTGGTTATTTTTTTAAACAATTATAATGATGCACGGAACAATGAATGCAATAAAACATCTCGACACAGATAGTGACCCGACCACGATTCGAACCCGGCACCTCCCGAAGAGAAGCTAGAAGCTTTACCACTTGGAAATGTTCTCGTTTTCAGACGTTAATGTGGGCTGTGGCGCGCAGGCAAGAAATAAAGGCTTCTTTACTAGGATTTATGTTTTGGGCTGCACAAATGGTGGCTTCTAATGGCAAAACAATAATTACTCTGTACTTTAACATAATTTACATGCATTTAAAATACCCCAGCTGTAGAAAGACGAGCCGTTTATTCCAGGAGAGCAGATACAGTTTCACGACGGGGCACATCTTAATTAAAGAATAAATGGAAATGGAACAACATCCTATAGAGAGACCCGGGTATGGGGTTCAGAGTTTGAACCTCGGAGGGATATATATTGTTAAGTCCTGCAGATTTGGGAGTATTCATGTCACTAGCAATATAAAGCCACAGGTGAGAATAATATAATAAACAGAGTCCTACTTTGGAAGCTTAGCTCAGGGACTCAAAATATTCCTTTCATTTAACAGCACTCTACGGTTCATTACCATTTTCACAACAGCCTGCTACTAGTCCCTAAAATCTATTTTAATAATATCGTCCACAAGAATCCCAGGACTAGAAAATGGTCTACGTAAAGGTTTAAACAATGTGTGCACCATACACTTGTTATGGTGGCAGTTGTGTGAGACAAAGGCGAAGTTGTCCCTTTGCTTAAGTACTGCGACACGAAGGGGCATAAAGCAGTAGGGGTACTGCTCCACACATTCTTAACGTCGGTACCAGATTGAGGCTGCTCGAACACCCGGAAAAGAATCCCCGTACCGTTAGATAGAAGACCGGGTGAGTTCCAGCGGCGGTTTGGACATTTTGGAAAACAGAAAAATCTCTTAACTCTACCAGGATTCGAACCACAAACCATATAGCCTGTGGCCTGGTCGCTGTAACGACTGGGCTATCGCGGTTCGCAGAATAGTAAGGTAAGGTGGGAATTAGGAATGTGATTATTATTATTATTATTATGACCATTGCCCAGTGTCTGCGACGGCGCAGTGTTGCAGCTCGTCTGGTCACATCACATCACATCACAGCGTGTACCTACAGTATCGCTAAACCGCAGGCCAAGGACGCCAAACCCGCGCCGGAAATAGCTCTGGTACCGCCGGCCGCTATGTTGCGTTCCGGCCACAGACAGATGCCGCGTAATTAATATCGAGTGTTTTTATGAGTTCTCTGCACCAAGCGCGGAAAGCGAATACATAATGGGGAGGTCACTTCTGTTCTTCTGTGTGCATTTCATCCTGCACAACCATCTGAAGAATGACAATGCAGTGTGGTACTGCAGTATTGTTTGGACGGCTTGTGTCGTCGAATCTGCACACTGTACTTATTGACTAACTGACTGACTGACAAACAAATAAACAAAGTAACCAACTAACTAACTAACTAACTATACGGTGCCGGTAACTTCTTAAGAAGCTAATAGTCCTAACTAACTAAACAACTAACCAATCAACCAACCAACCAACGAACTAACTAACTGTACGGTGCAGATACCTTCTTAAGAAGATAACAGTCCTAAATAACTAAAGAACTAACGAACTAACTACATGGCGCAGAGACTTTCTTAAGAAGCTAATAGACTTAACTAACTAACTAATTAATTAACTATACGACGCAGAGACCTTCTTAGAGAAGCTAATAATCTTAACTAACTAACTATAAGGTGCAGATACCTTCTTAAGAAGCTAATAGTCCTAACTAACTAACTAAACAACCAACCAACCAACCAACTAACTAATTAACTAACTAACTATACAACCAACCAACTAATTAACTAACTAACTAAAGAACTAAAGAAATAACTATACGGAGCAGAAACCTTCTTAAGAAGCTAATAGTCTTAACTAACTAACTAAAGAACTAACTAACGAACTAACTATACGGCGCAGAGACCTCCTTAAGAAGCTAATAGTCTTAACTAAATAACTAACTAACTATACGACGCAGAGACCTTAAGAAGCTAATAGTCTTAGCAGAGACCTTAAGAAGCTAATAGTCTTAACTAACTAAGTAACTAAAGAACTAACAAACGAACTAACTTTACGGCGCAGGGACCTTCTTAAGAAGCTAATAGTCTTAACTAACTAACTAACCAACGCAGAGACCTTAAGAAGCTAATAGTCTTAACTAGCTAACTATACGACGCAGAGATCTTAAGAAGCTAATAGTCTTAACTAACTAACTAACCAACTAACTAACCAACTAACTAACTAACTAACTAACTAAAGAACTAACTAACTATACGACACAAATAACTTAAGAAGGTAATAGTCTTAACTAACTAAGTAAAGAACTAACTAACGACCTAACTCTACGGCGCAGAGACCTTCTTAAGAAGCTAATAGTCTTAACTAACTAACTAACTAACTAACTATACGACGCAGAGACCTTAAGAAGTTAATAGTCTTAACTAACTAACTAAGTAAAGAAGTAACTAACTAACTAACTAACTAACTATACGACACAGAGAACTTAAGAAGCAAATAGTCTTAACTAACTAACTAACTAAGTAAAGAACTAACTAACGAACTAACTCTACGGCGCAGAGACCTTCTTAAGAAGCTAATAGTCTTAACTAACTAACTATATGATGCAGACACCTTAAGAAGTTAATAGTCTTAACTAACTAAGTAAAGAACTAACTAACTAACTAACTAACTATACGACACAGAGACCTTAAGAAGGTAATAGTCTTAACTAACTAACTAAGTAAATAACTAACTAACGAACTAACTCTACGGCGCAGAGACTTTCTTAAGAAGCTAATAGTCTTAACTAACTAACTAACTAAACGACGCAGAGACCTTCTTAAGAAGCTAATAGTCTTAACTAACTAACTAACTATATGACGCAGAGACCTTAAGAAGTTAATAGTCTTAACTAACTAACTAAGTAAAGAAGTAACTAACTAACTAACTAACTATACGACACAGAGAACTTAAGAAGCAAATAGTCTTAACTAACTAACTAAGTAAAGAACTAACTAACGAACTAACTCTACGGCGCAGAGACCTTCTTAAGAAGCTAATAGTCTTAACTAACTAACTAACTAACTATATGATGCAGAGACCTTAAGAAGTTAATAGTCTTAACTAACTATCTAACTAACTAACTATACGACGCAGAGACCTTAAGAAGCTAATAGTCTTAACTAACTAAAGAACTAACTAACTATACGACGCAGAGACCTTCTTAAGAAGCTAATAGTCCTAACTAACTAACTAACTATACGGCGTAGAGAACTTCCTAAGAAGCTAATAGTCCTAACTAACTAACTAAATAACCAACCAACCAACTAACTAACTATACGACGCAGAGACCTTCTTAAGAAGCTAATAGTCTTAACTAACTATCTAACTAACTAACTATACGACGCAGAGAACTTAAGAAGCTAATAGTCTCAACTAACTGAATAACTAACTAACTATACGACGCAGAGACCTTCTTAAGAAGCTAATAGTCTTAACTAACTAACTAAATAACCAACCAACCAACTAACTAACTATACGACGCAGAGACCTTAAGAAGCTAATAGTCTTAACTAACTAAAGAACTAACTAACTATACGACGCAGAGACCTTCTTAAGGAGCTAATAGTCCTAACTAACTAACTATACGGCGCAGAGAACTTCCTAAGAAGCTAATAGTCCTAACTAACTAACTAAATAACCAACCAACTAACTAACTATACGACGCAGAGATCTTCTTAAGAAGCTAATAGTCTTAACTAACTAAAGAACTAACTAACTATACGACGCAGAGACCTTCTTAAGAAGCTAATAGTCCTAACTAACTAACTAAATAACCAACCAACCAACTAACTAACTATACGACGCAGAGACTTTAAGAAGCTAATAGTCCTAACTAACTAAAGAACTAACTAACTATACGACGCAGAGACCTTCTTAAGAAGCTAATAGTCCTAACTAACTAACTAACTATACGCCGCAGAGAACTTCCTAAGAAGCTAATAGTCTTAACTAACTAACTAAATAACCAACCAACCAACTAACTAACTATACGACGCAGAGACCTTCTTAAGAAGCTAATAGTCTTAACTAACTAACTAATTATACGGTGCATAGACTTTCTTAAGAAGCTAATAGTCCTAACTAACTAACTAAGTAACTATACGGCGCAGAGAACTTCTTAAGAAGCTAATAGTCCTAACTAACTAACTAAGTAACTATACGGCGCATAGAACTTCTTAAGAAGCTAATAGTCCTAACTAACTAACTAACTAACTAAGTAACTATACGGCGCAGCGAACTTCTTAAGAAGCTAATAGTCCTAACTAACTAACTAACTACACGGCGCAGAGACGTTCTTCAGAAGCTAATAGTCGTAACTAACTAACTAAATAACCAACCAACCAACTAACTAACTAACTATACGACGCAGAGACCTTCTTAAGAAGCTAATAGTCTTAACTAACTAACTAATTATACGGTGCAGAGACTTTCTTAAGAAGCTAATAATCCTAACTAACTAACTAATTAACTAACTCCATGGCACATAGACCTTCTAAACAAGCTAATAGCTAGACCAAAAACACCCGCATTTTACCTGTGTATTTATTAGGCGTTAGAATTATTAAAGCACTTTAGGGTAAATTCCTGTCAGTGTTCACAAATTTGTGAACCGACTTGCGTGTGTTCTGACCGGCAGTGACAATGTTGTAAGGAGAGGAATGTAATTGTTTGTACCCAAATTCTTGTCTTGTGTGTACTGTAATGGTTCGTTAGCAAATTATAATTCTGTACAGGATCTGAGTTTGCTGTGGATCGATTCAATATCGCCTTCATGGTTATCCAGCCCGTTCCTTCTACATGACCGCCGCAAGATCAGCTGTAGCAGTACTGAACGCTGCAAGCACAGCTGTGCGGGAAGACTGGGAATTGCTTCAGGCCGTCAGGAAATCCGTCTTACATAGAAGCTGAAGATTCATTAGCATGACAAGACTTTGCTCTGGAATATGACACCGTGTAAAATGGTAGCTACCGACGTTTCGGTCCTCAAAACAATAATTGCGAAGCGCTAACATCAGCGATTTGCTGCTAATTGCTACTTCGCAAACAGTGACGCCACAATGTGTAAGTGTTCCGTGCCAAAGTGTCAATATTGAGAAGCTGGTAGTTTCGTAGCTGTTAAGAATACCTCAAAAAGCCGGTATTCGATTACCCACTGCCGCGGGGTCATACCCCAGCAGAAGGGCACCTCTAGCATCACAGTCTACTACACACCAAACTGTGACTCTATTCACTGTCCTCAATGTATTCACTGTCTTTACTGGCTTCACTTTTGAGGTGATGCTCTAGTGTTCGGTCACGCAGGACCTCTGGGAGTTAAGAGCCAGTGGGTTGTGGGCCCTGTGGTGAGGATGAGTGTGGGGGGGGGGGTCTTTCTGTTGGTATCGACCTCCCAGGGAAGTATTCCCGTAGGCTGTGTCCCAGTTTGTATTCTATCACGCCATCACCCAACATTACTATCTGACAACGCGAAGCTCAAAATGGACACATCAGCAAATTGAGTGTCTCCTAAAGGTGTGTCACTCGGTCAGAGAAGAGAGCACAGACTCATAGTCAGACCTATAATTATAGCTTGCAGCTTTCGCTGTCACTAAAATTCATCCGTCGCGTTGATTTGTAATTAATTCCCTGATGGAGGAGGCAGAGGAAGTCCGCGAAACTTTGGACATCAACTCTGTAAGTACGAAGCCAATCGCCCGGAATAACTTTAACACAGACCAAGGTTGCTGACAGGAATAAGCAACTAGACCTAACAGGGCGGAAGTAGCAGGCAAAGAAGAGCATAATGAGGATGTTCACAGCGTATAATGTTCAGCGCACAATAAAAATTTTCATAATATATACCGCTCAGCGAATAAGTATGTTCATAATACACGCTGTTCAGAGCATAATAAGAATGTTAATATTGTATATCGTCCAGCACATGATAAGAATATTAATAATGTGTACTGTTCAGCTCATAAATCAGGACGTTCATAATACCTACTGTTCAGCGCACAAGTATGTTCGTAATGCAAACCGTTCAGCGCATAATGTAGATATTCACCATGAATCGGTCCCATCTCAAGTGTCAGCAGTCCAAAAAGACTTGAAATGACTGGACTGCTTGGCCCTTTAAGATGGGACCGATAGGCTGTCCCGAAACATCTGTACTTAACTACCGATCAACGCCGAGTAACATCCCAGAACAGCGAAGACCGCATTTACACTGCTTCGAAGGATGTTCATCATGCATAATGTGCATCACCACATGCTGAGTATGTTTATCACGCATATCAGAATAATTACTGTATTCCACACGCATGTTGCTGATCGCACGATAGGAATGCTCGTCATGTATGCTGGTCATCGAATACTATCAGGGTTGAAAATCCAAGTCTCCTGGGACGTCATGCTCTCATTGGGTGATCAGTTCCTAGTGACTTCACTTATGGGGTCAAGCAGCCCGAGCAACCAGCCCAACGGACTTGGCCTGGCTGGGAATGCAACATTCAGACGGAATTAAAGAAACAGGAGAGGAGGTTGGTTGCCTAAGATAAGGCATTTCACAAAAGCCTGCCAGTTATATCTGGACACAAAACACGCGACCTCCCTACAGGGCGCTGCGTGTAATTAAGACATAGACGCGCACGTCTTCCGTTCGAATGACCATAGGGTAACACACCCTAATCGGTTCGCGCAGCGGGTATCAACCATATTTTTTTATGCGACGTCACGTTCTGGAGTTAAGTTTTATGATGATAGGAAGACGGGCGGCCTGTCGTAGTGTGATGGACGGTGAGCCTGCAGAGTGTGGCTGGCGATAGACTTTCTGTTCGGCGCCTGCGCAGAAAACAAACTGCACTGCAGACTGCTGTGTTATGGATAGTTGGAGTTACACATGAGCATTTCGGGATAACAGAGTCCATCCGCATATAACGGCCCCAAAATTACAAAGCCATGTACAAAATGTCGTTAATATCGCTTCCACCTAAGAAATTCGCATAATCGACATGTTATAAGATACGCTGTTATTAAAATCAAGAAGGCAGGTGTAGCGTTCAACGGTACGACCGTCATGCCAAATTTCATGAATACCTGTACATACGGCAATAGATACTACAGAACAAATAAGACTACATTTCCTTAGAAACAAAATCTGCTGCGGTTGAGGGTCGACAGTAGATAGTAAAACAGAGTGAAGCATACAGCAAAACAAATGACACACAATTAATTGATCTGTCATCCACAGGACAGGCTGCAATCAGAGATGCCTTTCAAAGGGTCCTTTCTGTACGCCAAGCGCTGTTGTGTGTATAGTTGCAATGTAAAAAGCAGTCCCATTACAGGTCTGGAGTTGGCCAGAGGGTTCCAGGAAGTTAAGGTTCCTAGATTTCGTGACAACGGCATAGGGTGGTGGCAAGGTTATCAGGCTTACTCACCGGCCCCTTTACCCCAAGGAAATGCTCCTGGTACTCATTTGTGTTAGAGGCTGAGTCGACACGAGGGCCATGGTGCGATCGGAAGGATTTTACATCAATGAAAAATTCCAGTGACACCACCTGGGATCGAACCAGCGACCTTCCGATTTGTAGCACAGCACCTTAACCACTGTGCTACCGCGGTCCAATATAGTTGCACTGCCGTCGTGCTATAAACACCAGTCACACCTTAATACGGCCTAAATGTTACTGCATTACAATGGTTACTGCACGATATGATATATTGCATTGTAGCTTAGTTTTAATTGTTCTGCATTTTCTCTTCAGTGGCGCTGCGGCCCAACGCAGGCCAGTGCGCCCTAATTCACGAGGCTTCTAGACCACACACAGCCACGTACCACAGTCGGTAGGACTCCTCCGGACGAGTGATCAGCCCATCGCAGAGACCTCTACCCGACAACACAAAACAGTTACATAAGACAGACATCAATGCTCCCGGTGAGATTCGAACCCACCATCTCTGCAGGCAAGCGGCCACCAGGACCGGCAATGTTCTTCCATTTGGACCATAAATATAACATCATGCCGAATTTACATTCTTGTACCCCTTCTTCAGCCTGCTACACGGATACCACCCAAACCCAACCACACCGAAAGTCCAACACACATCGAAACAAGAACACACGATCAATGTGGTGATACAACAGAAAAGTCGCAGGCTCCTGATGATGGATGTATTAATGTCCGAAACATGTTGAGCATAGAAGAAGTGAAATAAGACATAATAACTAGTGACATCAAGTTGGTCTCTTATTCTTCAAGTATACAATTGTACGAAATATTGGGATCCCAATTTTCTCAACAACGCCTTTGACTTATTCTGCTGGAGGCCTGATGATGACCTGTTAACAGGTCGAAACATGTAGCCTATATGCTGCCATAAATATTTGTTGTGCTGATGTATATTTTGTGAATTTCTTATGTACTTCATTAGAGCGCTTCGTGATGCCTTCTGTCAAAACAGATGGTCACAAATTTCGTAGGACCTCTATGAGTGCAGAGAGAACGTCAAGGAGGGTACTGAGGAAATATGAGTTAGGGCGTGAATATGATTATCCTTTCTCAGTATCTGAATAAATTTAAGTAAATTAATTAGTGTCTTGAATGATAAGATTGCAGCAGACACATAATAAAAGCAATAATGTATTACTCTTGATTTCAAACTTCCGCCGTGTTCTGAATGTTGTATGCTTTCTGCTGGGCAATTCTCCGGCGACTGAATTTTATATGCCGCATAAATACTCCAACATTCTCAAACCCAGTCATTCTTCATACCTATCCCCCTATGAAGATGGAACAGAGTGTTCCGAAACGTCGGCATATAAAATTCAGACGCCGGGGAATTACCCAGAAGAAAGTATCAAACTGTATTATTAGTTTTAATATTGTAACAATTCAGTATTTATGTACGAATACATACTGTATATTTTAGTACACGGAAGCTCAAAACGCATACAGGAAACTTCAATGTCTACAGCTCAAAACTACAGGTTTATCTTGAATATGAAACTGTTTGTGGCTGTGACCAGCAGGCCTGAAACCTCAGTGCAATACTAACCATGTTCAGTACTGCGAACAAAAATCTGTTACTTTTCAGAGTGTTTCTTTAACGATGCTGTAACTGCTAAGGTTGTAGAGCGTCGGTGATAGACGAAAGCAGGGGGAAAGACAGAAATATTCGCAGGGGAAACCGGTCCCAGTGCCACTGTGTCCAATACAGATGTCACACAAACTTGGCTGGAGATTGAACCCGGAACTCCGCGATACCTGGGCAGAGATTGACCCTTTTAGCGATGACGCAATACAACTATATACTATAATTTATATGACAAGGAAACGTCCTAATTCGTAAATCATGTTATCTCCACTGCACAGCCATTTAAGTTGCTTATACTGCCACAGATGAGAGGGAGGTTGTATTGCCAGCAGAGAGAATCGGGCTGTGCATCAGTTTGTGTTAAACACAAACTTGTGCTCCTCTGTCCCGATTAGAAACACAATTCGACGATAAAGCGGTACACTTTCGGTCGTTATTGTACTGTGTATTTTCTCTGAGAAGTTTAAGGAAGATACTGCAGCATTGATTATCTTGGTCGTTTACTTCAAAGCTCCACGTATCATCCGTCCAAAAACATCATCCTTGTTCAATAAAAAAAAAATTGATTTTGAAAAAGGACGTTAACTGTATCACGTAAGGTAACGTAATTCAACGTGTCTCAACCACCGCAAAACTTGCGATAATCATAAGTTAAACGTACCGCCTGCTGGACCAGTAGCAAAATTCGCTCTTTAGGCGCGTTCGAATGATGCTAAAAGTGACTATTAGCTTCGCCATGTCTGTCTGTCCGTCCGTCCGTCCGCGTGGAATAACTCGGCCCCCACTGGATGGATATTCAAAAAGTTTGATATTTCAATATTTTCCAAAAATATGTCCAGATAATTCAAGTTCCATTAAAACAATACAACAACAGTAACGGCACTTCACATGAAGACCAATATACATTTTTTATCGTATCTCGCCCAGTTCTTCTTAGAATGAGAAATGTTTCAGACAAGTTCATAAATAAAATCAAAACACAAATTTTGTGTTCAATAATTTTTTGTCTAAAATCGTTCCGTTTAACAGGTAAATTGCAAAATTTGGTAGAGACAGATAGGCCACAGATTACGATATTGCGCAAGCGCTTTGAATGCTGGACACGTAAGGCTACAAACACACGCTCAGAATATACAATACGTATTGCTTTTACACTGCAACAATGGTTGCAAGAACGCGTCTCAATGTTATGTTATATGTACAATGCCAGTTTTTGCTTATTTTCGTACAATTTTAATTGTTAGGAAGTTTCTCGTTTTGCCGCACAATGTGTTCTGCTGCATAGGATATTTAAAATAAATAGCGATTTTGTCCCTAAGAGCAGAAATCAATTGCCATTTATAACAGACGTGGACTGTGTTCTCTGAGAGGTAATTACCAAGTTCTTACCCTACATAATATGGATGAATGTGTCTGTTCAATTGTCTAAGCTGCCGCTGTGCGCAGTATGAGTATATAAGTTAAAACATGGCATGGCACTCTAAACACTAACATTAACCTGAATTTTATATAAATATCCAGTCCGTACCGCGCAGTAAACACTCTCCGTCTCAGTTATAAAACCAGTCAGTTAATTCTGTATAGGGAAATAATCGCTGTTTGTTCTCAGATCCACACAAAACACATAAATACACTGTGTGGGCAGAAGGCAGAGTTTCTTATATACTGGACACGATGGTACATATAATTACCATTGCAATGAAAAGGGCTGACTATTGTAAAACTGTACATAACAAGTGGACGGGAACAATAAACTGTATATCCGTTCTACAAAATATGAATCATCAGCGCTGTGTCCAGTGCAGAAAGCATACTGATGCTGTTCTTCGGGCAGAGCGTTGCAGTCATACCGTGGACGACGCGTCGCAGGAAATGTAAACTTCCAGAACAAAAATGTTTATTTTTGGAGGAACACTATCGAAATACTTAACACAACCACCTTAAACAAAACAAGACTGAAAAAGCAGCATAACAATATTTTTGCACGTTGGTATCTTTTAATTACCTCTCTAAATGCAAGACATAAAAAATCCGTAAGAGTTAAACAAAATCTCAATTACACACAAACCTTCTATTTATTTCTCTCAACAACTTTCTCTCGACAAATTTTTTCTCCTTCCAATAAATATGTAGCGACTGACTTTCGAGATGGAAGCAAAATCAGGCGTGTCTTTTAGATATGTCCGTGGCTCTTGGGTGTGTCGGTGGCTCTTGGGTATGTAGGTGGTTCTTGGATGTGTCGGTGGTTCTTGGATGTGTGGGTGGTTCTTGGATGCGTCGGTGGTTTTTGGATGTGTCGGTGGTTCTTGGACGTGTCAGTGCTTCTTGGATGTGTAGGTGGTTTTTGGATGCGTCGGTGGTTCTTGGATGTGTCGGTGGTTCTTGGATGCGTCGGTGGTTCTTGGATGTGTCGGTGGTTCTTGGATGTGTAGGTGGTTTTTGGATGCGTCGGTGGTTCTTGGATGTGTGGGTGGTTCTTGGATGCATCGGTGGCTCTTGGATGTGTCGGTGGTCCTTAGATGTGTAGGTGGTTCTTAGATACGTCGGTGGTTCTTGGATGCATCGGTGGTTCTTGGATGTGTCGGTGGTCCTTGGATGTGTCGGTGGTTTTTGGATGCATCGGTGATTCTTGGATGTGTCGGTGGTTCTTGGAGGTGTCGGTGGTCCTTGGAAGTGTCGGTGGTTCTTGGATATGTCGGTGGTCCTTGGATGTGTCGGTGGTTCTTGGAAGCGTAGGTGGTCCTTGGATGTGTCGGTGGTCCTTGGATGTGTAGGTGGTTCTTGGATGCGTCGCTGGTTCTTGGATGTGTCGGTGGCTTTTGCCTGAATTTAACCCAAATCAAAATGTGCCAAGAAAATTCATTTGAAAATTTCTGAATTATTTCACAAAAACCCCGTAATTATTTTTATCAGAGTCCTTCCTGAGGATCTAACAGGTTCTCATCTAGTCAAGAAATCCCCCACATTTCACGGAACGCAAAGTCTCATTACCGCTTTCACAACAGCTCGCTAACTGTCGCTATCCTGAGCCACATCAATTCACTCCATGGCCCCTTCCCAATTCTTGAAGACCCATTTCAATAACAACCCTCCCATCTTCGCCTGGATCTTCCAAGTAGTCTCCTTCCCTTAGATCTCCCAACCAAATTCCACACACACCCCTCCTCTCCCCGTTCATTTCGTTCTTCTTAATTTGATAATCCGAATAATATTCACCAAACCTTCGGCAGCCTGCAATCAGCTATACGCAAGGCGATTTGTCCAACGGGTATGAAGACCCAAAGTTTTCGTGGTCTTTTTTATTCCATTTTGGAAAATTCTCGAATGCTGTTTTAAAACACACTGTGATGACTTCGTTCCATATCGTTTCCAATTTATAACACACAACCGTCCTGTTTATGAAGTGTGTAGAAATATTTGAAGAAAATTCTAAAGCTGCGAGAAATTTTCTTTTGTCTATTTTTTTATCAGTCAGCCAGCCCGAATAACAGAGATTCTTTTGAGAGCCGATATGCACAAGCCGTAATCACAGACGTATAAATTTACAACTCTTTAATCGAGCTGCTACGTACTACGACAACAAATAGGCAGTTTGGATTATTTCAGAGCGTCTGTTCGGTGTGCGGCGATAACAGACTGGCTGTCACAACACCGACGCACACAGCGCATTGAGAAGCGTGAAATGTATTGTACGAAAACTCAGAGAGAGATACAGCCGGAACGAAAATCCTCTCGCACTATTACGAAAATAGAACAATTATATTAAGCTGCTATTGAAGTCTGAAGACAAAAAGCGTGCCGGTATTGTGCACAAAACAGAAGGGCGAAGTTAGTGCTCTTAACTCGACAGCCTTCAGCGTTAAGTGACGAACTGAACCCTACGATATTACAAACATTGGATAAGGCAGTAAAAACGAGCAGAAAGAAGTGAGGAAAAATAAATAGTGAGAAAAGGATGACTAAAAGACGCGGGAATGGAGGCCAACAAATTAAACAAATCTGTATTTATGAAAAAAAAACTGCGTTTTAGTAAATATTAAAACAAATCAGACCTAATAATCCTAACATATCTGTAGGTTTGCGTCCCACATCCTGGTCATATTGTGGCCCGGACAGCTCAGTCGGTATGGCGACTCGCTACGGGCTGGACGGTACGGGGATCGAATCCCATTGGGGGGCGAGATTTACCGCACCCGTTCAGACCGGCGCTGGGGCCCACCTAGCCTCCTGTACAATGGGTACCGGGTCTTTCCCGGGGGTACAGTGGCCGTGGCGTAGCGCTGAGTACTCACCCCATCTAGCGCAGAGGTTAAAGAAAGAGTATAGCTGTACCTCATCTCCCCACATGGTCCTTCGTGGCCTATTCTAGGGTGAACTTTACCTCTGCCGTTACCCTGGTCATATTGAGCGCCGTGCTCAAACAAAAGTGTCACGCTATTGCCTACACACAATGGGGCAGACTGCCAGGTAGAGCTATCAGGGCAGCTGTTCGGAAGGTGGCTAGGCGAGGAAATGCGGTGGCAACAGGCAGCGGTAGTCACGGATGAACAACCTGCTGTGGACAGACACAAAACTCGAGACGTGTCGCTAAGCTATTGGACACACCACATTTCCTATCAGGACCAGCCTCGTGGTCTAGTGGTCAGAGTCTCTGACTACTAATCATTAGGTCCCGAGTTCGATTCCAGGCTCTACCGTGGGAATTTTCCCTGAAGGGGAGGATTTCCGCGGTGAACATGGCCTGGTTAGGTTAGAAGAATTTAGGTTTAAGGGCCCTTCTGGCACTACATCCTCCTATATCACCACTCACATCATCAGGACAACGTAACTGCGCCTCACGGGCGTCCCAACCTCAGAAGTCGGTTAAACTCCTGCCATGCCCAGGAGGGAAGATCACGAAGATAGATAGTAAGCTGGATTTTATGTTTACGGTTCCGTGCATCGCTGATCTATATTAAAAATTGTCCAACGATATGCAACACAAAGCAGTCTATTTATTATTCTGCAAGTTCACTCTATATGTTTCGGGTGTCAACCACATCCATCATCAGGAGTACACAAAACTGTAACTACAGCCCCCCGGTACTGGTCATACTTTTTGTGCAGCTACTTCCGACATATTTAGGTCCTAGGACAATCATCAGGGAGCCATATCGTCCTTGCTAAAGTCACACTATTAAAAGTCATATTAATTTCACTATTCCAGGTGGTTTTGTGGCAGCATGCGTTCTGTGTTTCGTGGCGTGACACTCACGCCACGAAACACAGAACGCACATCCATAAGAGGGCACTCTTGGCAACACAACACAACACAGCATGCTGCCACAAAACCAAGTGGAATAGTGAAATTAATATGACTTTTAATAATGTGACTTTAGCAAGGACGATATGGCTCCCTGATGATGGTCCTAGGACCGAAACATGTCGGAGCGTTTTTAATGTTTTAAGGTGTAAATTTTATAAATTTATATACGTACAGTGATTGGTGCAATAATTGAGTGACTTGACAACATTCACGGTATAACAACTAAAATATGATTTAGTTGTTTAACTTGATACAGCACAGCTTTTTTATGTCAACAATAAAATGAGTAAACAAAACAACAAGTAAAAAGAAATAATTAAAACTATATGTGATTCGGTGAACCACACCCGTTTCCTGAAAGAGGATCACCTACCAGACTGACCGCGTCGGGACAACAAAGTCACAAAGGATGATCGTGTAGAGAAGATTCATCAGGAATTATTTAACGACGCTTAAGAATTTACGCACGTCGGTAGCGGATTAGTGTAAGGTAGATATTTCTAATTACGGTGGAGAAACTGAGAAGAAACGCGAAACCTTTAGCGGAACTCCTGGCTGAGAATCGAACAAGGAGACTGCAGGACGTCCCATATGAGAACATCGGCTGGCTGAGAATAACAAGCACTGAGTGAATTTTGTGTTAACTGTCAATGACATGCCGTTTCCACGAGACAATCACGTGTCGACCCACCTGTCCCTCCTAACACTTTGCCACATTGCGACGAAAGGCAATGCGCCGTGCTGCTCGAGCAACCTCTCCGACATTTCTGTTAGGCGTGCGGCATCATAAGCACTTAAAGGGGCAGCAGATAAAATTGCTCAAGCCTTCTCCAACACTGGATTAACTCTTTAAAGGAATATTAACCAGATTACTTGTAACGATTCAGCTCGTATCACGCAGTAAAACACTCCATTTCAGTTATAAAAACCAATCAGATGTTCAGGTGACCGTGCATCGTAATAAATTTTTTAATAAAACCAAATAGATGCACTCATTTCTCTAATTTATTTTCGGAATAGAATTCTACATGTTTCGGACAGTTCCTTTGTCCATCATCAGGAGTTTTTCACTGTACACACAGCAATGGTATATGTCATACAGGCTTGCTGACAGCTGCAGCAGAACCAAACCATTTCCATCCTGATCCTGCTCGCAAGCTGTCAGTAAACCTGTATGACATATACCATTGCTGTGTGTACAGTGAAAAAATCCTGATGGTGGACAAAGGAACTGTCCGAAACATGTAAATTTTGATTCCAAAAATAAATTTGGGGAATTAGTGCGTCCGGTTACCTTTATTATATGAACCAGTCAGTCAATACGCAGCAATAAGGCTACAATCCGTCAACACAAAACTCCATACTGCAGCAAATTTAAAATAGCAACTCTCTCTCTCTCTCTCTCTCTCTCTATATATATATATATATATATATATATATATATATATATTTGGCGCTGCGGCCCAACGTGGGCTATCGCCTCCTCACTCATGAGGTTTCTAGAACCCACTCAGACGCACCACAGTCGGAAGGACTCCTCCACACAAGCGATGAGTTCGTCACAGAGACCTCTACCTGACAACACACAACAATCACAACAGACAAACATCGATGCCCCCGGCGGGATTCGAACCAGTAATCCCAGCAAGCGAGCAGCCGCAGAATTACGCCTTAGACCGCGCTGCCACTGGGACTGGCAATGGGACTACGTATTGACGGAGTGCGACCTTGGTGATGCGCATGATACTGACGTACCCTAAAACCAATCAGTTGATGCATTTGAGGGAAATAACAGTTGTTTTATTCACAATGAATCAAAACCAAATTGTTGAACAAAATTCATTTTTATTTGCATTTAGGTGTGCAACATGTTTCGGCCAGATGTAGTGGCCTTCTTCAGGGAGTAACATTCAGCGACGTAGAATTGCCTCATGTGGTTGTAACAAAGTTGAAACATCGCTGCATATGACTCCTTGACATGGCCACTATATCGGGTCGAAACATGTTGCAGATAAAGCCACAAATCAAAATGAGTATTGTGCAGCAATTTGGTTCTGATCGTTTATGAATATGTATAGCACGGGAAATGTATCATATAATCGCTGTTTGTTCTCAGATCCACACAAAACACATAAATACACTATGTGGGCAGAACGTAGAATTGCTGAATGTTAAACTGGCGGTATATAAAGATCCAGTCCGTACCGCACAGTAAACACACCCCGTCTCAGTTATAAAAACCAGTCAGTTAATGCTGTAT
>Ga0131853_10007449_pt1 | contig 19817 bp, 9 predicted proteins | sample TergutLab28metaG_FD_92764 | JGI IMG/M metagenome (GOLD analysis project Ga0131853, IMG submission 92764) | Labiotermes labralis P1 segment gut microbial communities from Petit-Saut dam, French Guiana - Lab288 P1 (version 2) (version 2) | ecosystem: Host-associated > Arthropoda: Insects >... | reverse complement strand
CGCAAACATGTAACGACATGCTTCTACAACACCATCATCCCAACAAGAGATAAGTAACTTTAGCATGAACTAATAGCTCCCTGAAGATGGTTTAAATGTAAACCGAAACATGTCGGAGATTTTGAACTATTTTAACAAATTAAAGTTTTATAGTGTCAAACGAAAAACTGTGCATGTGTTGGTGATTATTGAGAAAGTAATTCACGTTTCTTTCCAGACTTTGCATGTCCTTTTACAAGGTACCGCCAATGTCCCCTCATGTCCTTGAAAGGCACCCCATACCTTCTTGTCTATCGCCATACTTGTCCACGTTCTGCATTTTATATTAAAAGTTTAATATCGTCTCTAACGTCAACCAAAATTCTGGAATAATTTTAAATGCTTATGGTACTGTCAGTAGCAATACTAGTCCCCACTTCTATAGCAGCAGGATCTGGTGTGCCCCATATGACGTTTGGAAGTAATTTTCCCTCGTGCGAATACTCCCAAACCGAAACAAAAGACAACATAGCTTTAATATGTACATGTTTTCTTCCTCCCTTGCTACAGTTGTGTCATCTTCCACATTATGCGTCTTCTAATACAGACACGAATGAGTAAAATGAAAAGGACTGGAAGGGGTGAGAGGAGGTCCCATACAACAATGGAAGGAAGGCAAATGAATGGGGTAAGAAGCTAAGCAGTAAGTGAAATGTCTTACATTCTTTACCTGTGTTTCGAATTCAGTAACATTTGAAAACTTTACGACTGTTTCTGGCAATTTACCATAAAAATTAATACTTATAAACCATAATATAAAAATATTTTGTTATATTTTTTCTCTTCTTCGATACGTCCTCATGTCTTTCCAAATATTTTAAACAAATAAAAATCCGAATTTAAGCTAATGTTCTCCCTTTCCATTTCATTATATAACGCTGATGTTGTCCGTTCAGTACTCTGTCTACTGCCCATTTTGACAACACACAACATACAGGACAAATACAACAGTGATAATGAAAAACACCCAAAGCTGTGAGTTAAATTTTTTTTAAGTTGAAGGATTTAAAAGTCATTTGAATTCACCGACGAACGAATAATTAGAGAAAAAGTCTTGTGTAATTTCAGGATTCGAGGCCGTTCTCCCCAAACTAAATTTAGATCCTTCAGTAACGTAGGCCTTAGAACGAGATAAGAGTGAACACGAATTATACAGCGAAATTCTCAAGTACACGGGTTTGTTGCTTTTCTTTTTTCTTAAAAAATAAGATTCTAAATTTCAATTGAAGCCGTTTTCTAAGGAACGCGTGTTATACGATAGGAATCCTTAAAATTGGAAAAAAATTAGAAGCTTGATTGGACGGCTGTTACTATACTTGGTCTTCTTGTTATATTCCCTCGTGGTCAGGCTGTCCAGTGCAAACTTCTTCTCCAAAAACGTTGCAAATTTCCGGGAAGAATTTCCCATCTGAATATTACTTTAGTATTCAATGTATTTCATTTTCTGATACTAATATTTGATTTGATTTGACTGTATTTACTGTGTAGCAATTGTTTTCCTACCTGTGGTGATGGAATCTTCTTACTCGTTCTTCATTGCTCCTATACCATGACTATCCACGTCCCCCTTGAGTGTATCCCTTCCTCTGTAGTGAGCCGTCACTGCGTCGGTGCTTCTGCGCCGGCAGTAGGCCTTGTCCTACGCAAAACTGCGTAGCTGCTTAGGTCCACACTCGTTTCTTGTTCCTCAACTACTCTATTTTATTGTATGTGTGTTTCTATTTACGGCGTATATTTTCTTAACACATTACTGTCCCGAAGTTATGAACTCATCATACCACAGAATAGACTAGTGACCTTCGTTCGTCCTATGATCCCTAAGACCTCGTAATTGCCCTGCAGAGCGTAACTGCTGCTAGGAAAATGTTCACCGCCTTATCTTCATCCTCCAACACTGAATGGAACTACCAATCCCCTTATCTTCAGTCTGTCTTCTGTGAGGCGAAGGCATGTTGAAGCAACCGGCAGGGTCAGCACGTGGAAGATGACAGGCCGCCGGTGGTGAGCATCGCAATGAGGACACGGGTTCGAAAACGGCCGATACCCAACTGTAGGTCGGAGGTAAAGAAACAAAAGCAGTATAACTTAGTACATGGCACATCCGCGCATTACAGGAATATTTAAGGTTATGTAATAAAACCACAAAATGCACATGTATAAGTGTTCTATCACATATTAATTACCAAAACGTTTCGATGGCTTTTGATATCATCATCAGGGTGGCTTTACAAGAGTACTAAGAATACAACAACATGCCAAATTGTGTTTAATTGGAACCATTCAGCTTTATGATAGAAGTCTCAGACTCTCCATATGGTCAAAAATGTCTATGTATTATTAAAATCCGATAAGCTGGGTGTATCGTTGTACGTCTTTAAAACACACCCTGTTTATTCAGTAGCGGTGTGCGTCCCACGGTTCACCCTTGTGACGCACACCGCTACGAGGTAAACAGGGCGTACATTAACGACATGCAACGATACGCCCAGCTTTATTCGTTTTTAAAAGCTAAATTATCTCATTTTAATAATATATAAGCTGACATTTAATGATTATATGGAGAGTTTGAGACGTCTATTATAAGGTTGAGTGGTTCCAATTATGCAATTTGAAAGTTTATTTTATTCCTAGTGCTCTTGTGATGATCACAAAAGTTATGGATACATGCTGGTAATTAATATTATATGCTATAATATATTTTATACGAGTGCAATTGTTGGTTTTATTACATAAGTTTTAAAATCCGTTAATTTTTGCTTTATTTATGTTATTGTTAGCAGCTAATTACCGATATATACGAATTACGAAATAAACAGGAAATGAAACTGCGATAATAAGAACATATAGCGCAGACTTTCCCTTGTGTTGTTCACAGTGCCATCAAGGAACTCACGAAGAGCGAAGTATGCAGGTCATCTTACGGACAGAATCAATTTTGTTTAGCACTTGAGCGGCCAACCGTTGTATGGCATCAGGCAACAACCGATATTGGCAGCTGGTTCGCGGTCCACGCGTGGAAAAATCAAAGTGCTTATTGTTGAATATTTATGTCACGTCCATAATTTACAAATTTGACCGCTGGTCACATAATACGAACTTGCAGGCCGCGTGTTGAAGACCCGTGGCTTAGAACGTAATACTTGATAATTTTAAGGACGAAAGCGAAACTTTGTGTAATCGTATGATAAACAAGGAAGTTAAACGCGAGGTCGGACTTGAGCTATCAGAGGTGCTCATGTGTATTCAAGTCCAACAGCTGCCAGACATATTACTATGTAGTAACAACCAAATTCTTTCTGTAACAACTCTTATCATTCCCTAGCGCATCCCCCATTTGAAGTTCATGTACGAGAGCCCCTGGAGTATCATAAGAGTAAAGCAATCCCTGTACAGAACTGAACAGACCGTAAAGGTTCCAGGAGGTTCAGACTCACTGATTTCCAGACAGTCCGTATATTAAGAAAGTGGGGGTTGTCAGCCCTACACACCGGCCGCCTTTACCCCCTGGGATATATTCCTGGTACTATTTCTGATAGAGGCCGAGTCGACCCCAGGACCATATGCCGGCCGGAAGGATCATAATAGTGGACAATCGAAGTACTGACACAGAAACTCTTCCCGACGCCACTTGTCCACCAAGCATCTCTTAAGAGAATTTCCTTGCTAGCAAACATAAACCTGTAGACAGTTCCTGGCAAATAATACCACGGATGACTCGCGGCTCGTAAACCTCCTTACTGGCGTCGAATGAAGTTGTAATATTCCTCATGACGTTTTTGTTTTGTCTGTAAATTAACGCCAGGAATTGATGTATCTCATTAAATGTTAACTCCCATACACATTTTCTTTGAACTTCATAATGACGTAATCTAAAGCAGGGATAAAAAGTGGTCATAATATATCTCGTTGCTTCTTTTTCAGACCATTTTGGAGAACTAGAATTAATACATAAGACCCGTCTACAGCAAAACGGACTTTATGAATCGTTTCTTTTAATCACAGTGTAACTGTACAGAATTGTTTTATGATTGTGCCAAAAGTGGAGATGAGAACGTAATTGTATTGGTGGATCGTGGGTTTGGTGTGTAAATAATGAGTAGCCGGATTCATTACGATCAGATTAAAAAAAAACTGCGAATCTGCTTCGAAGTCAGTTTTTCGAATAAGGAGACGTTTCGATTTTTATCCGATGAGCCTTGACAAACGTGATTACGCACCATTTAAACGTTAAAAAAATAGATTTTGAATGTTAATTACTGATTCTGAATAAAGGGAATCATTACAAGGAACTTCGAAAACTTTAGGTCAACTGCTCGACACTGAAGATGGAAGCTTTATGCTACTATGAAACGTCGGTCATTATTTACTAGTCGACTCGACGTGCTATTCCAGAATACTTGAATTTGCACCAACACTTTGAAGATACAGGTAATAATGAATTTCCTACAGCGATCATCCAGAATCGACAAGAAATCATAGTTGAATGAAGATAGACCAACTTGATGTCACTTGCTTTATTATTTCATTATTTACTGATCAACATGTTTCGGATGTTAATACATCCATCCTCAGGAGCTTGCGACTTATTTGTTGAGTTATTTCATGGGTTGTATTGCTCTGGTTCGATGTGTGTTGATGTTACGTTGTGGTTTGGCTGGTGGTGGTGTGGTATCCGTATGCATCCGGATACCACACCACCACCAGCCAAACCACAACGTAACTCGTACCAGAGCCATACAACCTATGAAATAACTCATTAAATAAGTCTCAAGCTCCTGAGGATTGATATATTAACATCCGAAACATGTTGATCAGTAAATAATGAAATAATAAAACAAGTGACATCAAGTTGGTCTCTCTTTATTTAACTATCAAGATGATGCACGGTCCAATAAACATAAGAATTCTCACTTTACAAATCATTACTTCCCATTCGTTGCACTATATGACTAGTTCGAAATGTTACATTACTTTTGCTTAACTAATGTCAGTGTTAAAGACAATAAGTACGCTGATGTTTCCTTTTAACAGCCTTATTTTAAAACAGATACCAATGTCTTCATAGTTGCACCGTGCGCACTGATTGTATCGTGCAGTTATCGGTATTGTGGTTGCATGTGCAGCCACAATACCGATAACTTCAAATAACGATATGTAACCGAAGTCAACATTGTAACTTTAGCGAAACACAGGCTGAGAGCTCCCTGATGATGGTTTATATAAACCGAAACATGTTGGAGCAACTATTATAATTTGAAATGATTTTAACTGTTTAACAATTTTATAATATTTTGTGTGCATTAGTTGGACAGATAGAGGATTTAAGATTCCACTGTATCCACAATAACGTGGAAAAGGAGGAACGTTACAAATATTTAATGAATTGCTGAGAAAAAATAAATAGCCTAAGAGGTTAGGATATTCCAACAACAGTAAAATCATCCCTTTTTTTAAACCATTTTCTAAATCTCATGTAATTCTTACAACAAATGTATGGTGTCACATTTGCCACGTCTTCTATACCCCAAATTATAACTCTCGTCATTGAGATATTTTAAACCTATTTTTCGTCACACGCTCATTTGTCTAGTCTCCTACGCGTCTTGCCGCAACTGGCCAAATCATGTGATCAGCGCGTGTCAACCACAGAAGGGAAGTTCGAACTTCCCTTCTGTGGTTGCACATATGTACATTCTTGACACAAACTATTTCGATGCTTGACTTTAAATGTCCTTTTATATAAAGTAATGTTGAATTGCACTCCAACATCGTATGACGTCTGGGGATTTAACCGTTTCTTCAAGAAACTATTTAAGGATTTATTTAACATAAATCAAATTTTAAATTCCCGATTATATCATGTCATTTACCTCAACCCACCAACCACATGCTGAATAAATGTGTCAAGGAATTTTAACAATAAAGAAGTCAACAAAATGAAATGATTCCAAGTTTGTGTTACTATTCTATATGCAGGCAAGAATATTACTTGTCGGTACGTAAATGTATGACCCGTACTGCTGTTATTTATTAAAACTGTTTTTCTATCTTAACTTTTATTCGTTTCAGTATATTTGTTTGTTCTTCTTATAACAGGAAATTTATAAATACTTTCCCAGTGTAGTAACAATTCTGCTTGGCAATGACAAGTATTTTTTGTCACATCAATGAATGTGGATACTCTAGATTCCAAGTGTCAGTGTAAATATTAATACTCACAATTTAATTGATGGATTAACTTTAAAATTAGGTACATCTTTTTTTAATATTTGAATTTTTATATGCTTGAGCACAGTCAATAAACACGAAACACATTCAACCCAAACACCTCTCTTCAGTGTGCATTACATGAACTGCGACTCCCATATTCTTCTTCTACGCTGTACAAATCTTCTCACTCATGTGGATATCACACACACACTTTCCACTTTGCTAAAATATTCAGACTCTTTTCTATGGGCAAAAATAAAGTTAGTTTTCGGCGCTGAACGTCGACCTGACATACAATCAGCGGGATGCCAAAGGTTTTCAGATCACTCTGGTACCTACATCTCAACATTTACGCCCTTTGATGTCCTGGATAACGTATGACAAACTGTGTCCCTTTCTCATAGCTACAGATCTGTGACAGTCTGAACACTTTCTGAAAACTCCTAGTCTTAGACATAGACTAGAAATTTAAATAATAGTAGACGTATATACCTGTAATTTTACATATAAAAAAGAGTGTTTTACATAGAATAAAAATATATTCATATACTAAGTTCAGGAACACAAATATTGACATAATTATTAGTATTTTCAAAATTTCGGTGTGTTTCTTTCTTATTCACATGTACACACACTTCCAAGTACACAAACATGGAACTAGTGTTCCTATATTGTGACAGATGTTACTTTAATAGGCCTGTGACATTCGATGCAGTTAAACTTTCTAGGCCAAATACCAACACACCTATTCGTTTAATCTACGTAGAAGTTCGTATTTTGAACAAAACTGTACTCAACTGACAGATGTTTAATAAATGCATATAATTCTCTCATATATACCCTCTCCACAATTTTATATGACGGTCATACTAATTTATATTAATGTTGAGCATATTTAAAGACATTTTTTTTGTTCAGTCGGACAACAGTCTGATGCATCTTGTGCTAGTAAACAGTTTTATTAATACCAACGTATTTTGAAAAATCTTTTAAATGACATATTCAACACGCAATTTTATGAATCCATGACATTTACCACACACAATGCGGCACTGCGATCATTTAATTTACTTTAATTTCTGTGACATCTATCTATATTTCTTTCCTCATAAACTCATACAACATAAACACTGTGTTACAGAAAGAACTTGAAGGCAAACAGATGTTCTTATGGCTGTGACTGATTTTCCTTCAACTATTACAAAACTTCAAAAATGGAAAATATTTCATGGTCCTCAATTCTTATATTTCGAAACAACAACACATATGGCTGTACATACAAAACCACATTTTATGAAAGTAATGAAAATTAGTGGCAATAAAATATATTTAGATATTCATATATTTTATATTGTTACATGAATTTCTGTCAGTTTCAACCAAGTCTGCATCAAGATGACGTTAACTAACAGTTAACGTTAGCTGAGAAAATAGAGTAAATTGTAATTTCACGGGATGTTAAATAAGTTTAAGTACTGCGTCCAATCAATAATGTCCATCTCGCGCCGTATTATTTTGTATTTAAAAAGAAAGAAACAATTAGGTCGACAATAAATTTATTTAATTTAATGGAGGAAACGTGTCTGCTTATCACCATGTACGAATAATACATATCACCCCCATAAAATATAATTTCATTTGCTTCATATGTGTACATGCCATCCATTCTCTTTTATTTATGAACGTACGTGTCTTCCTCCTAGAATTCCAAGTGTGTCCATAAGGGTTAATAGAAATGTCTGCCTTACTCATAAATTAATCATGAATTAATTTTTGTAACAATATTTGTACTCGTTCGTTTGAATAAGATCCCACTGTACATAACACTTGCCCTTCAAGTTAAATTAACATCACAATCAAGCGCCTGTGATCATACACGGAGTCTCTAACCGAACACAGATTATGTGAAAATAACTATTCAAATAGAATTCACGTAACTTCAAAACTAAACATACATCAACAAATTTATGTTGCTTTTTTTTTTACCAGTACCTTACTGTTCTTTGATTTATTTAAATATTCTCTCACACCATTTCCTCTCCAATATCAGAATCCCAAATCAAAAATCAAACTCTCATTTCGTCCATAGCTGCCGCAGGCACTCTCAGGACACTTTTTCCATGCCCTGTTGAAGATCCACTACCACTGTGATGTAAGGGATGATGGTGAGATGCTAGAAGAGGCTGGGACTCAGGTGGACTTTTGTTCCTTGGCGGTGGAGGGGGTTTTGGCACAGAAAGGTGCAAAGTAGCCGAACCGTTCGGAGGTGACGGGGATGCCAGCACTTGCTGCTGCAATTCTGCATTGCTACTCTGCATATTTGCAATATTATTGACAAGGTTCATGTTCTTTGGCAATGTATTTTCACTTCTAATGATATGTTGTTGTTGTTGTTGTTGTTGCTGTTGTTGATTGATTACATTTGGTGAAGGTGGAGGTGCCTTCAACAGGTTCGTCATCACCATGTTACTTCCCAGATGATGTTGCTTTGTTAAAGTGTTCATGCTGTGGTGTGAAGGCGAGGTAGTCATCTGCCCTCCCGTCTGAGTAATTCCAGGTGGTACCACCGCACCCCCTCCACCACTCCCAGTCGTCGCCATCATCATTGCTGACGTGTCCTGCTCAACATCAACAATAACACTTCCACTCCCAGAATGCCCTACATGGTAATGTCCACCGCGGTGTTTTCCAATACTATCAAAATTAGCACCAGGATTATGTCTACTTTGCTGCTGTTGTAGTGATTTCACTTCAAGCCTAGTTTTGTCACGTTGGTAATACACACCAGCGAATATTAGGACGTTGAGGATTAGTAAGGAACAGCCAATAGCAATAGTAACGCTGAGGGCTGTGGAATACGCAGCATATCCAGCGGCCTCTAGACTAGCAAGTGTATCACTTGTCGTGTTGCCGTTGTGCTGGAGTTGATGTGTTGATTGTTGACCTTGGAAGCTACTTCCGCTACCGACTACTGTCATACATGTTGTCACTAGGGTGTCCATTGTTGTTACAGCTCCTGGCAGCGATTCTAGGCTCCCATTTCCTCCTCTGCGTCGTGGTCCGAGCAAACCTGTGGGTCCGAAGTAGTCGGAACCACGGCCTCCGTCACTACCTGGGACGTTGTCGTAGTAGGCCGAAGAAGTCCCTCGTGATAACGGGTCAGGACGGACTACGCCGTCGTAAAGATCAGCGTCGTTATGGTTACGAAAGAGATTGTGGCGCGCAACTACGTCTTCCATTCCTGCTCTATGCAATTCTGGTATCAGTCGAAGCCACACGGATAGCTGGTGCGCCCGAAAGTGATTCTTCATCCGTGGTTTCATACCTGTAAACAGGAAGAAAAGAGGAAACTTTGACAGTTTTAAGCAGTTTTCTCGCTTTCCAAGTTTAGTTAATATATGGCCCTTGCTAACCGTGGCCATGTGGCTCTCTCCAGACACCCGTGTTCAATAGACCTAACAGCAACGTATATTATCAAACAGAATTCCGTACTACAATTAGGCTAAGAAGATTCTCTTAATTACCGTGATATGATGTGGCTTTTAGCTGCGAAGTATTAAGGACTGTCACGTGTTGTGAGCTAAACCAATCAACGTCAATCAGCATTAGTTAACCCTACTGTACACTTTCACATATTAACACAACTTATTAACGAAAACTGTTTGTATGAGGTGGATACTTTTCTTTAGAGATTTTCTACAGCGAAGTTTAAACAACGCAAGATCAGAGGTTCCTAGAAAAGAAAAGTGTTGTTTAAATATAACTCAGTTGTTTCGAGTGACAGTCGGAGATTGTCAGACCAAAGCACAACGTTTCCACCTAACATGAACGTACTGCGAGCTTTGTGGTGTCAGTTTGCAGAAAGTCACAAACCAGCGGAAGGTCTTGTAACATCTTAACTATGAAACCCTTCTCTCTGCACGCAAAATTCGGCAATGTATTTTTTTTTGAGGGGGGGGGGGTAATATTCTGTCCAGTGAAATGCTTTCAGTCTGATTTACCACGTACAAAAGCAGAACATAAAATGACTGATTAGGTCGTGTGTACGGTGCGGATGGTGCTGTGCAGGTCGCACGGCACCATCCGCACCGTACACACGACCTACGCAGCGGCTCTCAAGACCACCACCCATCCAAAAACTCGGTGCACAAAACCGTATGCTGCAACTCAACATCTAATGCTCCTGATGAAGGGCGTATGTACCTGAAACATGTCGAGCTAAGAATACATCAATAACATTACCTTGTTACATCAAGCTGGCGTTTCACTTTATTTCATTAGGATGATGGACGGTCAAACAACGCTCAAGTTTTTTATTTACGTTTATTTTTGTTAACTTGCAGCTGTGATCCAAAACAAGTTTTATTTCATACGTTACCACAATATTAGATTGCCGTATCTCAGTATTTTCATAGCGGTGATTTGAATGGATTTATACGTTTATATAAGTTCTGGATGTGAACGTTGCGTTTTTATCCTTAGCAGTTTTGTAACTGGAATCCAAAGCTTTCATAAGGCTCTAAATTGAAATTGCTACCATTTTTACTGTTATAAATTCTACAAGTATCAAAGTACGAGTACTTACACTTTGGTTCTATTGCAATCATGTGTGACGCAATGCTTTTCCTATCACGCTTACTCCTTAATCCTGTCACTCGGTACATTCCAGCACGGTTATTCTGAAATTACCTGTTTTTAGGCGCGTTCGCAAAACTGCGAAGATTGAATATTAGCTTCGTCATGCGTGTTTGTCCGCCCACCCGTCCATCGGCATGTATCAACTCCGCTCCCACTAGACAGATTGTCATTAAATTTGACATTTGAATATTTTTCGAAAATCTGTTGGGACAAATTCAAGATTCATTTAAGTGTGACAAGAATATCGGTCACTTTACATGATGATCAATATTCATTTCCGATCATATGTCGCAAATTTCTTCTTAGAATGAGAAATGTTTCTGACAAACGTTATACATAAAATCGAAAAACACATTTAATTTTCGATAACCATTTTTTTTTTCGAAAATCGTGCAGTTTATGAGATAATGTTGAAAAATATGGTACAGCCGGACAGGCCACAGATGATAATATGGCGCATGGGCATTGTATGCTGCATAACTAAGGCTACAAACACACACTCACAATATGTAATACTTCTTTCTCTTCCACAGCAAAAATTGTTGCACGAGCGCATCTCATGGTTACATTTATACGTACAGTGCCTCTCTGCTTGCATTTTAAATATATATATATATATATATACACACAAATTCTCAGAGTACAACCAACAAGATGCAACTTTTTTTCAATTTATTTATTCCTGTAAAACGCTATACTTGTTTCAGGCGGTTTTTCCTGCTAGCAGCAGGTAGCAGTATTGGTCTGACAAATACCTGACTCTGTATGTGCAGTTTTGAGCTCCTGATGATGGACGGAAAAACCGCCTGAAATATGTAGAGCGTCTTACAGGAATAAATAAATTTAAAAAAGTTGCTTCTTGTTGGTTGTACTCTGAGAATATATTAGCGATGCACGGACACATGAATGTTAAATATACACAAATGCAACTTGCTGTTCATACTGCAACAATTCATTTGCCTGGTTTTATATTGGTCATACAGAGTTTAAAGAACTCTACAAACTGTAACTTTTTTTGTTGTTGTTGCAAGAATGAAGTCTTCGAGTCTCTCTTCATTGTGAAGCAAACCGCGTTGTTCAGTTCCCACAGTTCTGTCACAGCGGGGACATAACATTTAGAAGGGTTAGCTGAAGCACACTGTATTTCTACTTGAACATGGTGATGACAGCAACTTCTTTTCGAAATCGTGGTACCTATCAGTGTACGTGGTGTCATAATGCGGACGACCACACAGGTATAGCTAATGCTTCGAGACGTCAAGTGCTAACGTAAGAAATAATTTGTTTAATGCATACTAATACAACACAATCAGGCCCGAAGTAAGTGAATAAATTACCAAGGCAATGAAGAATTAAAAAAAAAAACCAAATAGATGCCACTTGATATTTTATTGTACTTCTTATAGGCTCAACATGTTTTGAGCATTACTATGCCCATCATCAGGAGCTCGCGACTATGATGTTGTTTACCGCATTGGTCGTGTTGTTCTTGGTTTGTTTTATGTTGGAGGTTAGGTGCGGTTAGGCTGGAGTAGTGTCCGGCTAGCAGAAGGACTGTCAATCACATCCACATTTTAGACAATATCTTTAAACTGCCCAAAATGTACTAAATGTTTCGGCTTGTCACAAAGCCATCAACAGATACAGTCATAGATGTATACCAGAAAACATGTCATCATTATATAACCAGAAGTCCCACCCTAAAATTAACTATTTTCTTAACTGAATTCATAAGTTCTCTGAATGCGGGACGTGGCAGAAAGCCTCTTAAGGACACAGTAACTTGAAGTCGTCCAGGAGTTCGGCTGAGAGATTTAGAGTTGGCCTTAGCTCCTACCGGTTAGCTCCGGACATGATAAGACAGCCTCACGAATTGGTTTTATTGACATGGACGGCGGTCTCTCTGTAAGACAACAGTTGGCAACAGGAGAGAATTTCGAAAACAAGAACACAAACTAACTTGATTTCTTCGACAGGGGTGTACCGCATGTCTATATGATGTACAGACATATTTAACGTACAAAAACTTGGGTACTCCTACATCAAAAAGTACATACATCATACACCGATTAATCGTTACATCCACCAAGAAATGTATACTGCTGTCTGCTTGCTAGCCGGAACCAGATGGCAGCAGAAGGCCGTCTGCTGCCATCTGGTTCCCGCTAGCAAGCAGACAGCAGTATCTGTGTGACATATGCCTGTTGCTGTATGTACAGTCTTTAACCCCTGATTATGGACGGAAAAGACCGTCCGAAACATGTAGTGTTACTCCAATAAAATAAATTTGAGACATTGATGCATCTGGTTGGTTTTACTACAGAAATATATTAAGATGCACGACCCTATGAATGTCAAATCTGTAGGCCAGGCTGCACATATGAACCACATCTAAGACTGCAGATCTGTGGCTTTGATTCGCTCCAGCCTATGCCCTTCTTTTCCGATCACTCAACTCTGTTTGGACATTCCTACGATTTTGTCCACACACAATCACACAAGTGAGATGGACGAACACGATAGGATAAAAGCGACTGACTACAAATAAACGTGGACCGAAACAAACAGGGAATGCAAACACACTCGAAGCAGAGAGAGAGAGAGAGAAAGGAAATGAAGATCCACTTCAGCCCACCACTTTATTCCATTCTCTTACTTCATTGCCAGAATAAAATCTTAGGCTCCAATGCGAAATTTCTTTAGGTCCTCCATTCATCAACAACTGAAGTCCACATTTCAGTGCTCCTCTTCGGTGTAGACTGACCATTCTGGATTGTTATTTATCGCATGTTGGTAGTTGTTCACCGACGTTTCGGCAAAGCCCAATCGGTAAAATATTCCAGGGTCAACAGCCCAAGAAGGAAACCGAGAAGGTGTGAAAGCTTAGTTACATAGCAACGCTGTGGACGATGATTCGTTCTCAGGAAAAGTGCAAGAGCCAATCAGGTTGGAGAGCGGGGAATAGGGAACACGAGACGTCAGTGGAACAAAGGAAAACTGAAAAGAGACGCAGGAAGGGGAGAACGTCGGAAACATGGGCGCAATGAGGAACACAGGCGGAAGAAGAACCGACTAGGCACGAGCAGCGAAGTGAAGGACAGAAGGTAACGTAGTGATGTAGAAGAAGGTTTGCATTACGTAACGTATGAAATGGTAAAATAAAGATGGCAAAGTATTACTTCATACCACAGCAAGAAAGTTAAATTTATGTTTTTCACACGAAACATGGGTTGCAAGCGAAGGGAGATATTTAACGAACATATTGCTCGAAAAGGATATCAAGGAGACAGCTGGAAGGAACTTTGGGAGACAAAAGTTATTAAAAAAGCGTAAATTGTAAATTATAATACTGTAGAATAAGCAATTAAATATAAAATTCGTTAACAAAACACGCAAAGGTGACTAAAGATGGCCGATTGCCGAAATTAACAACAGTTGAACTACAAAGAACAGAGAGATGTTGGAAATACCAGCAGCTGTTCGAAGGAATATACGTGTATCACCATATCACCATATCAACATAAGAACGAGTTTTAGTGCTCAATCCTTAAGTTGGCCGATGAATAAGGATCCATACTTTGCAATGACAGAATTAACTAATGCCATTTCTATTAGACTAAAGAATTTCTGTAGTTCAAATTACAGTCGTGCAACACTCTAACCTAGAGTGACACAAAATTACGGTCTTTGTTACGCAGCAGGCCAATGCGAAGCTCTGGAAAGTTCTGAATCTGCTTACCTTATTAACGAATGATGGTCCGGATCACAAAGCCCTTGTACAGAATCTGACAGCCATTTACCCTTGAAGCAATTCCCAGTTCTTATGGAAATTATAAAAAAAATTAGTGTTCACTGACCTCCATGATAAGCCAGTCTCATCCTCTCCAGATACTCATGATCCAATATTACAGCAGGTTTTAGTACGGTCTTGCACATGTACGTCTACGAAGTGGACTACATTCAGAATAACACAGCCATAAAAGAAAATTAAATTGTACACCTCTCCTTCCGCAAGCAAACAGATAAGTGTACCGAAGGCGGCTAGATCGAATAAGAATGACTTCAACACACAAGACGAAAGAACAGATAAACATAAAAACGATATAAAAGGACAAAACACTACGGCCGAAGTAAAAACACGGTACACCATCAGAGTGCAGAAGCTAAAACAGCTCCATACGCCGGCGTGCTCCACCCATTTCATCCTTTTTTCCTTCATGCTTAAGATTCGGTTCTTTCCCTCTACTTCAGTTCTTTGCTTCAAGGGCGAATATTCCTCTAGGAGTCACGCGAGGCTTGTGAGACAGAGCCGGGGGAAATTCTCAAAATAAGCCTAAACAATAAGAATTCAAGCCAAATCTCCTAAGTGTTACAGTTAATGGAGACTATGAGCAAGGAGTGTAATGCTTCAGTAAATGAGAGGTAATCTATTCCCCCAGGGAGCTGATGAAGACAGTTAGACCCAAGGAGGAAGAAGAACGAAATGTTGGTTACCACACAACGAAGTACTTAGGAAAGTGTAAAGACCGCTTTGTATTTTGGGATAGCCAAGTTCCGGACACTATGGCGTGTATGAATGGCAGACAGAAATAGAAACTGCATCAGAGTATTTGTGGTGAAACCTCTCGGAAAATTGTGACTTGGAAAAAAAGCGTCAGTGGAAATATTAGAATAAATGAACATAGAACATAGGCATAACTTAGTTCATTACGTAATTTTTGGAGAGGTCATTCCTACATGCTGATCAATCAGATATGCAAAACGTTTTAATTAAAATGTTACCTACAAAATCCACTCACTTAACAGTTAATTTCCTTCCATGACCTATCGAATAGCTGCAACCGAAATCTTACGAAGAAAGGAGTTGGACGAACTCTATCAAGTACTGCGTACAGTTTCCTTCATATGAGCGGTGCGGAACGTTTTTACCCCTGCAGGTAAATTTAGGCCTAGTGTTTAGTACACGTAAGTCCCGGTTTACCGATACAAAATTTGCAATTTCCCCATTGTATTTAAACATTATGTATCATTCTTGCCATAAACAGCCACTGTTTCCCTATAGACAGTTCACCGGTTCGATCTTTTAACGGATGAATACACTGTGTTTCTTGTGATGCACAATGTGTTCTACGGGTTATGTAGATCCATTTTGGTCATTAAAACAGTCACGTATTTAAAATGCCTTTCTTTTTGCAAAAGAGAAAGTTGTACTGCTCGATTATTATGGTAATCTTAATGACAATAGGGTCAGTTTAAATCAAGAGTACGCAACACCAGCCAACAGCAACATCGGTGGACATTACCAGAAACTGTAGTTACAGTTATATGCTCCTGATGATGGGCGGAAACATCGCCCGAAAAATGTAGAGCCGATCTAAGTAAATAAATCAAAATAGTTGCATCTTGTTGGTTAACAATTGTAATTGTTGCACCACTAATATGTGAGAACCTAACAGATCAAAAGTCTATGTTTATTTAGCAGTTTTACTGAGACTGAAGACAGATGGCACTAGCAGAATTGGACAGTACAGCTACTTATGTCTCAAGCAAAGTATCTCGTATCCGGTAAATGTTCTAAAGTGTATATCCCACATGCAATAAAAAGAAGGAAGGTTAACTTCACTGGTCACATTTTGCGTCGGATCCGCCTTCTAAAACGCGTTATTTAATGAAAGAGAGAAGGATAGATAGAGGTGATGAAAAGATGAGGAAGAAGGCGTAAGCAGCTACTGGATGATCTTGAGGAAAAGCGAAGAGACGGGAAATGGAAAGAGAAAGCACTGGATCGCACTGTGTGGCGATCTCGATTAGGAAAAGTCTATGGACCTATCGTAAGACAGACCACGGAATTAATGAATGCATGTTCTAAAGTATTTGTTAGCGAAGTTCTGATTTCGTCACGATCTTTTTGGAAACAAGGGTGGCTGGAGAGCGAGATGTAATTTATCTGCGCTTTGCTTGGACCATCCACCACAGTCTCTCTCTCTGCCGTTGTCACTCTAAAGCGTTGAAGGCAGATCATTTCACACTTGATCAGAGATCCATTAGCAGATTCACACCTAGTGAATTTCCTCCACCAAATATCATTCCTCCCTCCCCCCCCCCATCTCATCCTCCGGCAACCCTTCAGATTTCCGGCTGACACAACTCAACATTCCGCCCTCTTATCTATCTCTTCCTAACGTTCAGAAAATCGGACAGACTTCTTCAACGATCCCAATATGAGGGGTGAGAAGTGGGGGTCAGATGTTAGAAAAACCAATCATTTTATGTAGGAAAGAGAATACTTTGTGGATTAGGGCAGCATCTGAACCTCTATCCGTTTTTATAAAAATGTACTCACTTGGTTTGTCTGCCGTTTTCTACACATCTGGCTTAGCTGAAGATTTGACTCTATAATATACCAATGGATTCAATTTGCACAGAATGTTGTCATTAGATGGCTCTCTACAGCTGCTGCAACTGAACATGTGGTCAAAGCGTTCCGTATGTGACGGTGGGAACGAAAGTATTTTTTCATATGTTGGTCTCGCCTTGAGCAAGAGCGAATTGAAGTTGGGCCAGGTGACTGAAACGATATCGGAATACATTGTGTTCCCTCGATGTATTTCCGAATAATTCGTGAGCAGCCTAAAGGATGCCACAGACCTTCAGTCTGTAACAGTCCGTAACATGAACAACAACAGTTGTCGTAGATGTCAACCGTGGCGATGCACAGGGCAACATTCACACAGGTTTACAGAGGAGATACACTAAACTAACTATGTATTTAACCCTTATTCTGCTAACGTGGAGAATATGGTGAGCTCCTAATAATGCCAGCAAGTGGCAGATGGGATTTAATTCGGGGTTTAACGGGTAAAAGGAGCTACACGTATTGAGATGTTACAGGGTCTGTTTACAGGGTAATTAAGCCCTTAAAGACAAATTGCAGACTGCTTTATTTAAAGCCCCAGTTCGTACCGCGCTGTAAACACTTTTCATCTCGGTTATAAAAACCAATCAGTTTATGCTGTAAGTGGCACAAGTCGCTGTTCGTTCTCAGATAAATACAAAACACGTAAATACAGTGTGGGCAGAGCGTACAGTTGTTGAATGTTAAACTGGTGGTGCATCACGTAACCAGTAGGTTTTAAAAGGTTAACAGGTAATGAATTACACATTGGGGAGTTAGGGGCTGTAGCCTAATGTTTGTTTACCGGTATTTTTCTGGACAGCGAAGGAAACCACAAGACAGGCAATACACCAATAAAATGTAGCAATGATCCACGTTTTCGCAACAATTGTTACCGTGGAAAAGCAAGAAGTAATGCATATTATAAATGTGTGTCCGTAGCCGGATTCATCTGCCATGAAATGCGCATGCGCCGTATTATATTTTTATTTGTGGCCAATCTCGATCTACCATATTTTTCCACGTTATCGCATATAAAACATCACTTTAAAAAAAAGTTACTGAACGTAAATTTGGGTTTTGATTGTTTCTTCAACTCTTGTCTAGTTCTAAGAAGAACTGAGCTGAATATTACGATAAATGCACACAAGGGTTTATTTAAAGTACCCGTTATATTGTCTGATATTAATGAAATCTGCAATTTCTCGACAGATTTTCGAAAAAATAAAGAAATATAAAATTTCGTGGAAATACGTTCAATGGGAACCGAGCTGATCCATGCGGACAGATGGACATGATGAAACTAATAGACATTTTTCGCAGTTTTGCAAACGCACCTAAAAACAGCAGTCAGGGTATCCGATCCCTAGAACGGGACTGAAGTCGGGGACATTTCCACTTCTTTAGTTCTGTGTATTGACGTTCTCAACTCCTAACATCCATCACCGAAGCTATATACGGAGTCGGTGCCAGATAAATAAAATATGTGTGTACAGCACTAGTGGAATATTGCTGAAAAGGGAAAGTCAAAGTACTCAGAGAAAAAAACTATACCAGTGCCAATTTGTCCACCACAAATCCAACATACCCACAAGATTGCGACTTTCTGTGACACAGTTTCATGTTTTGCTGCCACAAGCACAGCGACACACACATAAAGTACTTGGTTACGGTCGCCAAGCAATTTCTGCTGGTTGCTAGAAGCTCGCTATGAGAAAGACACACGACAAAATTCCGAGCAAAGGATTACAGACAGAAGAGATGGAAGTACGAAAGAAAATGTCGCGTGCAGATAATCCGTTTATCTGAACACAGGTGTTGTTGTATATACATCAAGAACAAAATAATCTGACATTCAGCGGACCGGGCATCGTGATGTATTCTTATAATGAAGGCCAACGAGATGCGCTATTTCCCATATTTATTTGATAAAGTACTCTACATGTTTCGGATATGTCCACTGTCCATCATCAGGAGTATCTCAACGCTGTATACACGCAACAGGTATTTGTCATGCTAGTTCTGCTGGTGTCTGCTAGCGTAACCACGCTAGCAGACACCAATATATATATATGGAAGTCAACAAGAAAACACAGGATAGATTGGACGAGAAAATTAAGGGGGTTTACACAGATTGGTTGACGGACATCTGAGCTGGGTACAGCTGGTTCCATGCAGAGCTACGCTAAACACAAAAATGATGACACTCATGGTTCTAGAAAGTATGAAATAATCGTATTTCACACAGCATACCAGCTGATCAAGGCAGATTTTGCCACTTTATCCGTACGCTAATTATATCTTGTTCTGAACATTACTGTGTTCTGTACTGTAGCTCATTCTTCTTTTAATCAGATATTCTCTTTCCTTTTGTGAGTCACTTCATGATGGCTGAAGCTTGCGCATCATAAGCATACAAACAAACTCCGTGGCCTTAGTCCGCACGCGAACTATACCGACAGAGCGGCCGCCGCCGGTCGGCGAAGTTAGTGCCAACTTTTGCGGATAGAGGGGTGTCACGTGGTCAGCGCAACGG
>Ga0131853_10007448_pt1 | contig 19817 bp, 11 predicted proteins | sample TergutLab28metaG_FD_92764 | JGI IMG/M metagenome (GOLD analysis project Ga0131853, IMG submission 92764) | Labiotermes labralis P1 segment gut microbial communities from Petit-Saut dam, French Guiana - Lab288 P1 (version 2) (version 2) | ecosystem: Host-associated > Arthropoda: Insects >... | reverse complement strand
CCACATCCAGCAGAACCAGCACAGCACACCACATGCAGTAACACACGGTCTTTGTTCTCCTGAAGATGGGCATAATGATGCCCGAAACATGTTGAGACAGTGTTGATAATAAACATCTGATTGGTGCATCTTGTTGGTTTTCTCTCTCACTTCACAATTTGCTCACGATGCAAGGTCACAGAAACCTAAAGCTAAAAAAATATCTACATTATACTTTTGAAGGCATTTTATTTAATGTCCTTTTAGGCAACTGTATTACTTAATTGCATTAGGCACAGACAGTAGGACACAAGATAAACACTGGTATGCTAAATGCTAATACTATGTGGAAGGCAGTACAGGGAGTGATCTTATTTGTAAATTCAGTGTGTACTGATAGTTTCCATTGCCACATATGTCCATTTTACATTTCAATGAAGGTGCTAATCATGACCCACTGCCATAACAGCATGTTCTGCTGTAACCTGTCCAGCCAGCTGCCATTCCTGTTAATAGTTTTGTATTTCCATCCTGAGTGTAGTGTGTGTACTTTACTCTCTCAAACTATCAATGTTCCAATGCTTTACCAGTACACTGTAATATTCTAACCTGCAAGCTAGGTGCAGCGCTGGTACATTGTAGATGTTGTATGTCTTGAGCCATACTGATATGGCATTACATATTTTTACATATTTCACATTTAATGTATTTTTAAATTGTTGAATAATTTTTTAAACATTATATAAATGTGAAATACATAATGTTTTTTCCCAGCCTCAGCCAGCAGGCACCAAACAGCAATGTCATGCTCATGCTGAACAGGTGACAGCTATGCTGTATATAGGTGTGACTGAAAATGTCTGTTTGGATCTGGGGTGTCCAGTACAGTTAACTATACACATTTGGAAGAGCAGTTACTTGTGAATAGTAATGAGTGGTCAGCTTTGGATCTAATTTCCTGTCACGCTTTTGAGGTCCCTTCCTATTTAGTTTCCATGCACTGCCACTGCACAATATTTCAGTTTATGCACCTGTACACTTCTGTGGACTGCACTTGTGCATTTTGAAGGCTTTGATTGTCTGGGACATTATGGCATGGTATGTGGTAGATGATTACCGCCCTTACAAAGGAACCTAAGACCTCCATCTTCGGGGTAAAAGAAACTTCCTCTGAATGTAGGCTGTGCCATGGCTCAGACAGTTACTCACTGTCCTGTCACCAATGAGGCCCAGGTTCAATCCCAGGTCAGTCCACGTCTGATTTATGGTGGACAAAGTGGCACTGGGGCAGGTTTTTCTCTTGAGTGCTGTACTTCTCTTTTCCCCTGTCAGTATCATTCCACCAATACTCATTCATTCATTTATTCATTCATTCATCCATCAATGTTGCCATAAGATCTTAGCAATTCCTGGTGTAATAAAAGCACACACTGCTGTGAAATGCTAGTAGCCATCTACCAGACTACATAGTGTCACATCCAAGAAAACTGCAGTCTTAATGGTCATCACCATGGGAATTGAGAATTCCTCAGCACAACTTGACAGGAGGAATGTGTGCATTCGCACAAAATCGGACAGTACCACATGCTGTTTGTCTTCTGACTCCCTTTACTGCACTCCAAGTACTAAAATTATTTGTGACTAAGGGTTTATTTATTTATTTCTTGCTCTGTATACAACTTAATGCTGATGTGAAAGATGATGCTGGAAGTAGAGCAAACTTAAGTGCCTGAAGCCTGTTTTACAACGGCCCTTGTTCTGACAGCAAACAATGCTTATTCAATTGTCTTAGACTGAATAAGTGTTGTTTATTCAGTAATAAACAAAATGGGATGCCAGTCATGAAGATTGTAATGCCAGCTTTTGCTTACAATGTGAAAGAAGACAAATGAGGATGATTACATCAACAAGATAGGGATTTCACATGTCCTAGTACTGTAGGGTCAGTGGCCATACTTATATTCGGGGTTAACAATTTGTTTCTTATACTTGTGTCATTCTGCTGCGTTATTTAATGAGTGAAGTATTACATGCCTTAAACATGCTCTGGTTATTTACTGGACGAGTTAATTTAAACTATATGTTGTACATAAATATTGCTGTGCACATAACTCTGCAAGTCATGGTACTGGTAGGCTTAGTTTTAAAGCATTCCTCAATTCTCAGTTATGACACCAAGGATTGTATGTGTTTAGTTGCCTGTACTGTATTTGACACCTATAACTTTGAGAATAAGAGTAATTGTGATTATACTAACAAATTAACCACATATTTAGCATTTCCAACAAGATTATTTCAAGAACAGCAAATTATTGTGTTCTGAATTAATGTGATGATGGTTTGTATGAGTTAGAATGTGCAGTTAATTGTTGGATTGCTTATCAGTCTATCAGAAAAACTAGCTGTGTAGAAAGATCACATGTTTAGTACTCCGTTTTTAAAAGTTTGTTGTCTTAGAATGAGAGGATTTTAAACCCCTGGTTCTTCATGGCTTGGGGACGTAACTGTTGATTTGATAACTATGAGGAAAAAGTAATGTGAGAAAAATGGAATTTGTGAATTTGCCACTGCACTATTGCAGCACTAGAATAGCTTGGATGGTGTGCATGTCCCATTGCAATAATGCACCATTAGCCTAACTGGCCTGTGCACATTTACTGTTGCAGTACTGCGGCACTGAGCCAGTAGAGGATACTGGCCTCCATTAGAGTTGCATTGTTGTCTACATTAAATTAGTAATGAATTGGCTGCTGTCTCTTGAAGACAAAAGAAATATGAGCTGCTGTGAAGTTTGAGGCCCCCACATCAGTGTTGTTGAGATTCAAGTTGTCTGGGATGCGACACTGTGTTGGGGGTGAGCAGTTGCTGATGATGTAGAAGATCACAATGCCTTGATACTGAGGGGCAATATGAAAGCATTATGATACTCTGCAACACTGGGAACTTTTTCACCCTGCGGCACAACAGCACATCCCAGAAGACTTGAATACTCATATGTTTTATTGTTTGTTTGAATTTCAGTTTCAGATGCTCACATATCTTTGTGTTTGTACAGCATACCATGTGAAATTCTGCATTAAGTTCCCAATTTATATGGGATTATAATTCTGTAGTGTGATGTTAGGCATAATAATTTTCTCAGAGAATTACGTGGTTAGGTTGAATATTTATGGTTCCGCAGGTAACAATCTGTTGCGCACTCCTGTTGTGATCTCCTCTTTATTATATTCTCTTGTGTAATATCTGAGCACTCGAACAGTACTTACATCAGAGAGTGCACGAAAGTACAGTCAGTCACATATCAACTACATTTAAATTCTTGAAACAGTTAAGTTTGCTTAACTCTCTGATAATGGATAAGTAATATAAATTACAATGAATTGGGTCTAATTTGATTCAAGTTTGACAATATGTCTTATGACACTGTCATACTCTATACTCTGTGACTCTAGACTATTTGTATTCCACACATCATCCCTCACATCAGATACTGTAGCTTCTTTTATCTCAGTCTATCACTAATACAAGTCACTCTCTATATTACATTAAACCCTGATATCCTATCTGTTTAGCTTCTATTACATTCATCACAAACAAGATGCACTGCCTTTCATTATGATTCAGCAGTCTTGCAAGTAACTGGGTGATTTTGTAATTTATGTTACGTCAAAGTAGATGGCACCTTGCACTACCATTTTATTTTCACTAGATGACTGTCCTCTATAAGCTTTGTGCCATATGGTACATGCATGCACTGGTGCCTTACCGGTCAGTTTCATTTGTACCAGACCAAATGCTTCTCCTCGCAGTTAAGGGGTGTTTATGTAGCCTGTAAAGTATAGGACTTAATTCAATCATCCATAACTTGCATATGGAAGTTCTTTCCGCCTAGCCTCTTTGTAGGTACAGCCACAGGTGGATCATCATCTTCATCATCGTCATCATTAAAATCATCAGATCCATCTTGAGGAACATCATGGTACTCATCCAACTGTAATATCACACACAATCATTAGACTAGCATCTGTTTGTCAAGCTTGTACTGTGTGTGTTACACAGCGTGAGATGAAACATGACTGTACAAGTTATCTCTGTAGAATCCTGCACACTATTACTCTTAGCCATTACTTAACACTCAAAAGGTATAATATGAATAAAAGTATAAGAAACTGTTGGAGGTTCTAGCAGTAGGGAAAGAATGACACAAAATCTATGCCACTTCTCTGCCTAGCAGTTAACTTTCTTCTGTGTGCCTTAGCCCACTCCCACCAATTGTCATCTACAGTCTGGCTTTCATACCTTACATACATACATACATACGTACTGAGATATGTACATAGATCCTATGGACTCAGTTTTAGTGATATGACAACAGGATGTGAAATAAGGTATGAAAAATACAAAGATTCCATACCAATACAACACAGTCATTTATAGTTTTTTCACTTGAAAGTATTCAAATGCTCCACTAAATCCATTTTGTACAGCAGCTAATAAGATCTTCCTGTTCAGAGTGAAAGACAGATGGATTGAGAGGAGACCAAACACAGGTTTTATATTCATCATAAACACTTAAATATAACTTAACATTATCAACAGCCTGCAAGCATGGACCAAGTGCTATGAAACTATGTACCATATTCAATCCATTTTATGACTTCTAGTAAGTACTGGTGTATGTGGCATTTTGGGACACCAAAAAAATATTTTAACTGGTCAGTAGCAAAGCACACACCATAAAATAGACAGTAAAACATAACAACAGGCTTCAGTATAAATTAGTCTGCAAGTACACGAGTGAGACCAATGAAACACGTAAAAATGCAAACAGGTTGAGACCCTAGTGTGTGCGGCTGTAGGCACAGCAAGTCATCAGCATTTGCTGTGCATGGTATATCAGGAACATTGCTGAAAAATGACAAAGCTGTACTGAACCTTTCTGCACTAAATTGGCTGGTAAAAAATATCTGGGTTTTTATTTTACTCATTTCCATATATGAGGTCTGAGGTTTTGTTAGTAGTTAGTACAGTCTTGTGGGATGTGACTGCATGTAGACTGGTAGAAAGGTACAAACTGTATGCTATTACATCCCAAAATATTGCAAGAATTTGCAGACGTCAGTTTGTTATGACTGTTGTAGGCACCAGGTTATAGACATGTGGGTTTGTCAGTACTGTGGGAACACTGTATCATGAAGGAGTGCCATTTCAAAGTCACTGACATAATTTACATAAGTAAAGGACTATGCATTAACCCTTTGACCTCCACATTTTTCAATCACTGTTATTCCCTAAGACCAGATATTATTCAGTCACTGTTTTCTTGTTATTCTTTTGATTTTGCATACATGAACCTTTTGTGATAACCCATTTTAATACCATTATTACGGCCTTTGTGACTGGTATGGCGAATCAGGATGATAACACATGGCTGGCAAGGCAGCTTCCCACACTCTCCTGCAAATGTGCTGATCACTCTCAGCTCAGTCCAGTACTGTCCTTTAAGTGAGGTTGATTGCTTTCATGCTCAATAATTTTGGTGTGTGAGTACAGATTTAAATTATTATTACTGGAATTTCGTCAGTTCTAGAAACCAAACGCCCTTTTCATTGAAAATGGATTGTTATTCTTGTGATGGTTTCATTTGTCTCACTGATTCACAAGCATTGAAACTCTGCTTTACCTCTTGAGTTTACATTCCTTAAGAAGGACTGACAATCCAAACATTCAAGGAACCTTCAACACTGATGTATTCGGGGCTGATGTCAACAAGAATAAACTGGGTTGGCGCAGTGGACACACTGGACGTGCATGAGTGTTTTTGGGGTTCTTCCTCAAATGAGTTTTTGAGATGCTTTTAAATGTCCAGAAGGGAACATTTCAGAGTAAACTGAATTTATTACATTTTTAAAGCTGTAATTTCCAAATTCAAAGATGATCTTTAGGAATGAATCCACGTAGCTCTGTGCAACATATTGAAACTGTTGGTTTGTTTTTTTGACATTAATTTCTGTTTCTTTGCAGTTATGTTCATTATTTCTTCTGATTTTGTACCAAGACACTTAGTTTATATCAAACTTACAAAAATGCCGTAAAATTCTGATGACAGCTGCTAATGGGATTGCCCAAGACACTGTCATAATTGTGCATGTCCCTTGCTCATTCTGGCCACTAGCAGCGCCATTACTTATCAGTAGCAGACCATTGGTTCTTACAAGCACAGTATGAGAGTGGCTTATCTTTTTGCTTCAGTCATGGGGATTGCAGTTAGATATTGTATTTGTGACAGATCATAGACTCAGATATAGAATTTCACTTGTAGCCACTAACATAATTTGTCAATTCTGGCTGACTATTGAACAGAAATTATGTTGTGAGATTTGGGGTTCTCATAGCAGTGTTCCTGCAGATCCAGGTCTTCTGGGATGCTACATTGTATTATTGGATGAGTGGTTTGTAAAATCTCGAAGTGTGAAATAAAGAACCACTCATCCAGTGACACACATTACATCCTCAAAGACCTGAATCTTCATCAATTATGTTGACATGAGTGCTACATGGAAGAGGATGGTTATGACTTTGGTAAACAGTTGGTACAAGAAATCATTGTCTCTAAAGGCAAACAGAGGTAACAGGGTTATGCTATCTGAGCTGATTGTGACATCCTCCATGCTGATAGTGTGCGTAAAATCACTGGTGCTCCTGACATGAAGGGAAGTGTGATAGGTTTTCCAAGGTGCAGAGTGCATAGGCCATATAGTTGGAGGCAACTGACCCCTACCACTGGATTAATTTCTTCTTGTGAGATTTCATAGTTAACATCCCAGAAGAGTGAAGCCATCAACTTTCTTCATGTTGGCCTGCAGTGTTGATTAGTGGATTAGATTTGTGGCAAGTCATCCCATTACCAGTCTTTGACAGTAATGGAAAGGTTTGTCGGCTGCACAGAAATGAAACTCCTCCATTTTTAAATGCTACTCCTGGATGGTGAGAAGAGCATCCTAACATTGCTGTTACCTGCTGGTAGCTTGGTCCTGCCATCTAATAGCACTTGGAGATGGTCAGGGCATGTTCCAACCTCCTGTCACACTTCCTCTGAAGCATTTGATGTTGGTTTTTGGTTGCCCTTCCTCTCCACATATATAATGTTTCTCTTTGTGCAGTATAAGCCAATTTCCTCAAAAAGTGAAGTGGTTGTATGTTGGTTCATGTGGATATCAGTCAAGTTGACAGCCTGTTTGTGCTCTGTGTGCAAGTGCACATATGCACATGCACACATATGTGCTTCTCTGTCTCTGTTTCTTCACGGTGTGTTGGTGCTGCCTTGCTGGAAGGTTAGGTGATAAGTGACGTCCTAGTTACTATGAGACAGTCTGATGTTGAGCTGCAGACAACTTGACACTGCTTACCATAATGTTGAGGTTCCATCTGTTGAATGAGTGTGTGCACCAGCACAGTCAGAGATCATCTAATGACTGGTGCATCCATGTTTCATCCCTGAAAATACAGCGATGATGCTGTTCTCTGCATCTTGAGAGAAGTCAGTTCACCAAGCAACAGGAGTTTCTTTCTTCTTGAGCCTTCTAGGTTACATGTTGTTGTGTGTACTCCCCCATAGCAACACATAACAAAATAACTGATTTAAAGCATTTGTGATGAGTCCATTATGCTAGCCCTCTTTTGGGGCCCTTGCACTGCATGGCAGCAGGGTGTTTGCCAATGTTTTGAAGGAACACACGGCCCTAGTCTTCAGGATCATAATGGGTAGAATAAGAGTGCTGTCTGTTGATACATACACAGGTAATATTCCTATGGGACACGAGAGCAGTCATTGCTTAGTCTGAGCCAGCAGGATGAATGCACCACATTTGGATACTGGTGTCAGATTTTACTGCTAGCTGTGGGATAAGACTGTGAGACCCAATGCAAAACATTTTGAAGTCTTATTAACTACAGAAAATTCAGATATACAATAACTTGATCCTGTCTACAGCTATTTCTGTTAGTTGATTACTACTGCTACAGCTACTACTACTACTACTACTACTACTACTACTACTACTGCTACTACTACTGCATCATGCTCATTAGAGTTATGTATTAGGTTCTAGTGCCCCATGCTTCTGTTGCTGGAATTACTTTCAATAAAGATATTTCAAGTAGGGGGTCACTAATCCTAAATTACAAGCTGTTGCAACCACAGGCGTTTATAAACATTTTGAGGCAACTAATGAAATGGTTTGATCTGGGAAAATAGCTGTGTCACTTTTACCTCTGTAGTCCTTTGATACCTAGTCTGTTAGCATTCTAATAATTGTAAAAGATACATCATTATGTTTGTGACTAATTTGTACTAAAGAGAGAGCTTAACATATCATTAAGTGAAGTATGTTAATTAACATATGACCATGCGTTTTTTGAGTTGATAATCGTAATCCTGACAGAACTCTTATATGCACTTTTATGTCTACCAACATAAATATTGTCAGATGCCAAACATCATAGTTAAAACTCCAGCTTTGTATTCTAGAGGTTTCCTGTGCAAAATCTGGCCTCAGAACCAAATGTTATAAGTGGGGTTTCCCCATGAGTTTTCAGTCATTCGAAGCAAATACTGGTTTTCTGGCTTTGAATAAGCACTTCTTACACAGTGTTTCAAATTAAAAATTTTACAGTCATGGTACATAACCTATTCTTGTGAAGCAGTACCTTGCATAGAACTACAGTCAATCACTATTCTGTCTGATGCTCCAAACCATTAGTTCTCTTTCTCTTCTTGTATTATAGCATGTCTACTAAATTGATGTACAGGTGCTACCACCTGTTCTTATAAAGTCAGTTTGATAGACAAAGATTCAAGTCTTCTGAAGATAGAGGCAGCAAGATCCTCTTGAAAAATAGTTAAGTTTGTACCAGTCTACATAGCATTACATCCCAGAAGACTTCAATCCCTATCATCGCCACTGTGAGAATCTAAAAACTTGCAGGTTGTTGAATGTTTGCACTCAAAGAAGAGTGAACCATGCAAACAAGGATGGCATTTCTCACAAGTTCTGTAACTGCATGCTTTGAGAAATCTAAACATTATGGAGTATGGGGAAGACAGAAATGACACACTCAAAGGAGATAAGGAGAGGGAAAAAAGAAAGGGGAGAGGAATGACAGTGTGATGCTCCAGTCAAAGGAGTATGGGAGCAAACAAAGGAGATAGAGGTATGAAAGGGATAAAGGACAGGACAAAACTGGGTGACATACAAATGATTTGCCACAGAATTTCAGTGGACCTTAAACACTAGCACTGTAATAAGAATTGGTTGTACTTTGCAAACAGTGTAATGGAAAGACATGTCAGCATTCAAGTATGTAGATCATATGCACTAACTACAGAGGAGAGAGCATCTCATTCTAGTTTGAAGCTTGCAGGTTTTTAATTCAGATAGCTTGACATGACAGTCTTGCAGAAACAGATGATGTTAACAAAGCAGCAGATTGAGATCAACATCAGGCAGAGCTTTCACAGAAACAATTCTGTTCTACCTACAGAAATAGTTTGGCACTTTCCAGAGTTTTCCTTAATGTGAGAATTTTTTATTTTTGTTGTTGTTGGATATTAACATTATAGTCCTATGAAATGTGACACTTATATGGTACGGTAGATGGATACAAGTGTTTTGAAAGAACCTGCTTCCTTCTTTCAAGGCAAAAGATGGATTCCAGTCTTCCAGGATGTGACATATTGTCAATGGGTGAGTAGTTTCAAACATTTCAAAGGAACATATTGCCTTAGTCTTCCGGGATCAAGAGGTCCATGAAGATTGACACAGTGTTATGTCTCAGGGATATGTTGGCCAGGTCTGATGGTTAGTTGATGGATGGAGTAGTTGGTAAGCCAACAGAGAGGTGTGAGAGAAACAGGTGGGGCCCTAAAGCCCTAAAGAGGACAGTAATTGGATAGGAAGTGGAGGGCAGGTCAATGACCAGTGACCAACAGAGTTGCAGGTGGTTTCTTGACAGTGGAATGGGAAAAGAGATGACAGGGAAAGAGGTGACAACGAAGCACAGAGAGCAGTGTCCACCACCAGCCCAACCACGCCAGCTCAGCTGGCTCATAGGGCACACTGCAGCACCAGAATCTTCTTGAACCTCGTGACCTTTCAAGATGAAGGCAATAAGTTCTTTGAAAGTGTTTGGAATTACTTGACCAACAATGCTGTTTCACATCAGAAGAATTTAATCTTCATTTGTACTGCTTTGAGAACCTCAAATTCCATATGTCTTATGTCAGTGTGTGTATTTCTGCAAGGTGGGTGGTACTGCATTGTGAGTGGATATGGCCCAAAGGAACAAAATGTGGCACATTAAAAATGAATTAGCAGGAACTGAACCTGTGTGGTGTTTTACATTGTTATTAACATTCTGATCATTTTACATCTGATGCAACTTCATTGGGCCAGCAATCACATTGGGTGGTTGAACAGCAAGTGAATCAATGTGTCAAGAACAGTCACTGCTCTTTCTACCAGTTCGTTGATGACAAGAGCAGAGATTGTTCTCAAAATGTTGATTCACTCACTGTTAAACCACCAGGCATGACTGCTAGCCCAAGAAAGTGTCATTGAATTCAGTCACCATGAAAGCATTGGATTATATATTTTACATCTAGTTCAGAAACTTCTTTCTTAACTGAATCCAAGAGTAGAATGATTGTTGCATAACTGGAGTATTTCCATAAGCAAAATGCTGTTTACTTTAACCCTTTGCTAGCCCTGTGGAAGGCTTCTGACATAATTTTCTCATACAGGCCTAATGTCAGAAGCCTTAGGCCACCAACTTTAGTCATTTTCTGCCAAATAATGATCATTTGCTAAGTGTATTTATGTTCTATGACATCACAAGTAGTTGACATATAGGAAGAGCAGTTTATCAAGGACATTGTTGTACTGTAAGCCTGTATCAATCTTCAATTATATCGCTTCACATGAAGTTCATTGTATTGCAGTTAATTTTAGGTTTTTCTCACCATTATTAAACATTATCACCATGTTTAAATAAGGTACTGTGGTTTGCAGACACATGTTGTATAAGTTCAGCAAGCCACTGGGAAGTGCATAGTGACAGTTGGCAGATACAATAATGTCATTGTGTTTTTCCGTGCCTAAGCATCTTTATTTTTCAATTTTCCTGAACAATTTAATTTGTAGCTTGTGGGACAGGGATGGAAAATAGAATATTAGAAAAATTCAGTATCAGTTCAGTATTTTTTCCTGAATGTTTGTGGTTTTGTTTGACTGTGTAGAGAGAGTAACTGTAGTTCTAATTGTCATTAATGAGCTTGATCTTTACAGTAAGAAAGTTGCCTTCTTGGAAGCTGTTATCAAACCTTTTAAGTATCATGAAGCTGACCTTCTTACATAGAGGCTTTACTATGTTTGGTCTTGGTCAGCAACCTACCATGGTATATCTGATTATGTTTTCAAGATCTTTTAAAAGCCTTTTTAATAGGTCTGTCCAGGTTAAAGTGTGAAGTATTAGGGCTGTTGGTTGTTCAGTAGGTTAAGGGTCCATAGCCTGTAACTTCTGTATTAGTGTAGCATTTCATTTTGTGGACCTGTACTCCCAATCTTCTCCTATGAGACTGTCATTTATTTGTGCCACTGAAGAAACATTTGGCAGTCTGCCATTTTCACAACTGTGAGGAAGTGGAAATGGCAGTTAATTAATGGCTGTGAACTCCAGAGCCCTATTTGTACTGTGATGGAATTTTTAAACCCATGGAAGATGGGATAATTGAGCTGTATTTAACATTGTAATGACTTTTGATGTACTTTTTATGAACTAGGGAACTAGGGAACAATACCTACTGAACATCTTTCATGCAAGTAATGTTGAGTGACCACACTTTCTCTTACACTGAAATCTAATATGTGCTCAACTGGAAAACTCTGGTAAGTGCTTGCACTAACTGGAACACTATCATACCAGCCATTCATTCTCTTAAACATTTTGCATGAATGAACAAATGAGCATAACTCACATGATGTTAATGGTTAGCAATAGTTTTAGTGTGTTTTCATGGTTACTGGTGAAGAGCGACCAGAATCAGGTGTTCCTGGTGCAAATTCTTGTTCACCCTATAATTCATACAGACACAGCCTCACAAAGAGAACAAGTAGGACTGAGGAAGGTTGATTAGGGTTGCCACCTGTCTTCATTTTGACCATATGTTACAGCTGAGTGTTTGCATTCTACCAATGTTGTGGAAGTTCTGGTTTAAAATGCTGGCCCAGAAGCTGCCTCAAGTTTCTTCATTGTCATTCTCACTACTGATCCAGATCATTTCTTTCACCATCCTCTCATTTGATATCATATGTTCTGAGCTACTGCCATTATCAGTAGCCACAAATAAATATGTTTTTTGTTCGTGAGGGACAGCGAATGACACTAACACCAGGGCAGCTGAAAGCAGGTTTGGGTCTCTGTGAACAAATTTTTTTGGGGTCCCCAGCAAGGGCAAATCAGTCAAAAATCTTTATAGTAAATCAGGAAGACAGTCTTACAGTTGGCAAGTGTCTTGGTCTGGGTCTGAGAGGGTTAATTTTTATAATGAATAAATAATGATACTACTGAGAAAGACAAAAACACATGTAACATAGCTGGGCCCTGGGCCCCCTTCTGGACTGACAGGTGCTGGTAATTTTTATTGGCTTCCCCCACATCTTGTTGACACTGACTATCACAGCTGTTGAAAAACACATTTAGTGGGGAAATTAACAGCTTCAAGAACTCCCTTTCCTCCTCCAGTAAAACGTCCAAGAAAGCATACATAAAAGCTGGTACTTTATGTCTCTCTCTCTTTCTTTTTTAAAGTTAGACCATGACATTTTGGTAAGACAGAGGAACATTTTCTGCATTAAAAGAATTACATTGTCATTGAACTGATTCTCATTGCATACATATACTGCTGCTTTCTACTGAAATTAATAAAGGTAGCACAGATGTTACTATAATGTTAGACAGGTACATAACACCAGCATCCATGATTGGAAGAATAATGATAAAAAGTGGCCACACCTAAGCACCATGCCATGAAAGCATACAGGGAGAGTGTAGGAAAGCTCCATACATTCAGCAGTACATGTATATGAGGAGTGGTTATGTCTGAACTGCCAAATCCCAGTACGCTGGATAATACATGGGTTAGTTTGAGAGGCAGTGTGACATCATAGAAGTTCTTATTTTGAGTTTTAGAAACACATCTTGATTTATTCTTGGCGTACTGATTAGAGGAGTCTCATTCTACTCAAATTGAAACAGAATCTATCATCATCACCACCACCATCTTTTCATCATCATTGGTCATTGCGACCTATTCCATGGAATCCAAAGATGAGCTTTGTCTCTCTGTCATTGCTTTGGTTGTGCCAAATCTCATCTTCACCTCACTAAGTGATGGAATGCCTCCTACAAAGGGCAATGGACTGCCTCCATTCTTGTTTCTTTCTTTTGTCAGTTTTTTTGGTATCCTTGTGTCCATTTATGGGTGTAACTTTCAGTCTGTCTCTGATGTCAGAATGTCTGTGGTATAAACAGTTAACTGTGCTAATGATTTCAAAAATGCTTTTGTGTTGCCTATAATTTTGGGGATCCTTGTGGTTTAAATTCGAGATTTAAGTACTGCAATTTTGAGTGCTCTTTCTGTAAAGTTGTGTCAGCATAACGTTATATCAACGGACTAGCGTATCAGATTTTCTTGTTTATTATTTTATTTCTGTAATGCTGTCTCTCTTTACATTCAATTCATACAGCCTGTTTTCTAAGTAAACACTTTCTCCAAATAGTTTTATTGCTTTTCAATTTATTACTCTTTTCCATCTCTGAATACTTATTTTAATTAATAATCAGTGAACAAGAATCTTATGGGTCACAACTATGATATATTTCCGCAGAGGACAAATAATTACAATTTTAAGAGGAGCTGTTGTATGGAGAATTGAACTGAAAATAGTGAACACAACATTGTGTCAGAGACAACAGTCCATCCTGTATCATGAAGGGTATAGGGACTATGACTGTAGACTTTGAACTGGACGAAATTATGCTTCAGTGTCTGCTGCCCCATAAATCTTGAGGCATGCTTAGAAACATTCTGAACATATTAACACTGAAATGAACAGCTTAATTACACTTCAGCTACTGTGGCTTCTGTTGGATAAGAGGCTTATGTTCACTTCACACACATTTTTACCATAGTGGTGTTGATGAGAAATGTCTTAACACTTCTGATGAGACTGAAGTCCAGGCCATGCAGTCCATAGTCAATCAAAGTACTGATTTCATATACTCCAGAGTGAATGTATTAATGTCTGTCACATGCTAGAGATTCATTTTGTCAAAATGAAAGGTGGCAGCCCTCAGTTTACACCACAACATAGAAAAAATAGTTATGCAGGGAACAGACACCCATGAAAGGAACTTGTACAAGTTTAGATTCAGCAACACAACCAACAAATACGTATGAATATTTTCATGGACACTCTTAAAATCTTAAAAGCATTTATTGGTTTTGTTACTGTGTCTAATCAGCTTAATGCTTGGTCATGCATCGTTTAAAATTGTACAAGTTTAACTGAATACAACCAGCCAGAGGTGTGATCAGCTCTGGTACACAGACGAATGTTTATATCAGTAGTCTAGAAAGTATTATAACACAGTACTTTGTGCTCTACAGCTTTAGCATTTTACAAATCAATGGGCTAAGATATAGCCTTGCATTACAGATTAATCATATTTTGAATTAACTACATTAAGAAGTACTTATATGTAAAACTGGGAGATATCAGGCGCTCAAATTGTATGGTATTTAAAGTTAACAAACTTTGAATGAATGAGGTTTTGCTGTAGTGTGGGACAGACCACTTGTCTGGAGAATATATCTGGTCCTCAGTGAGAATCAGGTTCATGTAAAAGTCTAGTCAGATAACTGTCTCCGGATACAGAAAATAGAACAGTTGTAAAGAATTAAATACAAAATACAATTCCTCTGTAGATTTTTAACCCATGAAATAGATACCTTGGTACAGGTAAGCCATAAGCCCCTACGAATTGTTAATCAGATGCAGTGTGTACACATACACACACACACACGCATGGTTGTAACAAACACAGTGTTGTGTTGCTGGTTGTGTAGCCCAGACCTAACTTTGTAACTCTGGAAGCTTCCTGTACCTTTTTTAATATTCCAAACACTAAATAATTGTTCTTCCAGTTGATATTCTTTAATGTTTATCTTAACCCTTTCACAGTTCGGTATGTACATGTGTGCTGCATCAACCCTTCAGGGCAGATATTTTCACAATATTAAAAAGAAGGAATTTTACTGCTTTCTGATGGGCATTGTTCATAAGAAAGTCCCCCGTACATTTGTCATGTGTTGTGCATGCTTTTAAGTTAATGAAGCCAGTTTGCCCTAAAGGCAGTATTTGCAAATAACCAACTAAGTGTGAGGTAGAAGCAAGTCACTTTCCTAACATATTGCCTAGAATGGGATTTGGGAGCGTCAGCTGTGGCCAGGCACATTTCTTTGTCACTTGCACTCACAAAATCTACTTACAATGAAATCAGGTGTAACACCAACAAAGAGAGCATAAGTTTTTCAAGGTGTCATTTCTCAAAGAGAACAAAGTTTTCTCCCATCTGGAATGTAACATAAACAAATGGAGCAGAGTTTATTGCCATTAGGAACCTAACATAGACAAGTATAACAGATGTTGTCTGCATCTTTTACCTAAAATAAACAGTGTCACTAAAAATATGTCAATACTGAGTTCACCTGGGACGAAATACAGTGTGACAAAGTGGATTATGAACTTAGATGACCTCATGAAATGCAATAATGAGTGATATATATGGTCATTGAGGTATGAGTAAGAGATGTTTCTAAAGCTCACATCTACATCTCCAATCATCTCCTTGGTGGATACAGTTGTGTCGATTCGTCGGATAGCACCCTGGTGGATGTCCAGGTCAAGTTTGAGGCACTGGCAGCGTCGCAGTATGAAGACAATGGGCATTGGCAGAATGCCTGCTGTGATCATGAGGCCAGCGATGCACATTACCCAGTCTGGGTACGGTTCATTGGCAGCTCTACCCTGGAAGGTGTAACACACTAGGATAAGTAAATTCATATTCTTTGTAAAATTTCAAACATTCATATCAAGTTGATGCAATTTGCCAGGTCAAGAAACAGCACATTTTCATGTTACATGTCAGCATCTCCTTCATCAGTTCCTGAAGTCACAATGCTCTGCCATCTCCCATGAGGTGTGTAGGCCTGACAAACCAGTACAATGCCACAACTGAAAGTGCTGCTACGGGACTTCCAACATTTCAACTGACATTGCACCATACTTTGTCTTATGTTACTCTGAAGTAACAATTCTTAATTTTTAGTAACATTTTCATTCTCTTGAAATTATTGCTGTGACAGCATGACAGCAGTTTAACAAACAGTGCTGTTCATATAGAGCAAGTATGCATGAATGACATTTCTATCCATAATGCTGGTGCAAGGAAAGAGACAATCCTGTAGTTTGGGATTATCACAGACAGCTTAGAAAATGAACATTTATGTCTACTGGATTGTTATGCTGAGTTGACAGACAAGCAGTTCCTCAAATTTCAAAGTATAATAGTGTTTTATCTCTAGTGTCAGAAAGCATTCTTGTACTGCTTGACTCTGAAGGTGAAGGCAGTACCATCTTTTCCAAAATCAGGAACTGTGTGCCCCACAAAACATTGTAACAATTCAGAATACGTCAGCAACATGGCTGCAGTAGTGTCCAATCTGGCACAATAGATCACATGCTGGTTACCACTGGTACAAATTTAGAAAACTTGGCAAATTAAGACTTTTAACTGATATATATTCTGTCACCAGGTAATGTTTTATGGAACTGTGTAACTCTTGAATATGTTGGCACCATGCTCCTTTAAAACATCAGAAACCACTTATCCAACAACAGGGTGTCTCATCCCAGAAGACCTGAATCCTCAGTATATTAAAATTTAGCCCCATGGGATTCAGTCAGGTCTTTGAGAAGTCTGGAAGGAGGCAGAGGGACATCTTAAAAGTTTTATTATTTTATTTTTGGGGAGGAGTGGGGGATGGGAAGAAACTTCACATCAGGCTGTGCAAAGTCCTATTTGCCAAGGAAGGGATAGAGAAGAGAATAAGTTTTGTTGTAAGCTGTTAAATATACCAGTCAGTATAACATACTTCATCAGCTTTCCAAGCTTGATATTCTGGCTTCTTAATGATCATGAACACCAGTGATGACACAAGAATAATGGTCATGAGCAGAGGACCCAGAAACCTCCATGTGATTTGCCAGTATAGTCCAGGCCTGTAACCGGTCATATCTTCTATATCTTGTGTGAATCTACAACATTAAATCAGAGCCACTTATCACCCTCAAGTTTTAGATGTAACGTCTTATAGTTAATCTAGAATATAGTATTGTATGACAGGTGCCAATCCCACCTTGTGGAAGATGCAAGGTATGAACCAGCAACTATTTGAGATTACATTTCTGGAAGAAACAACATTAAGTGATATGACATTCACTGATCATACACTTCCATAAAAATTTGTGTATATTTTTTGTAGACTAAGTGTGTCACGACATGCCACATTATTCAGTGCCTCATTGTCCAATTGTGTGTCATCCACAGGCCAGTGTTAATTCATTAATAAGTGTATTCCTGTATGTGAATGTATTACACTGGAATATTCCAAATATCAATAATCCTGAAAGCAGCATATATTAAAAACCTACTGCATGTGCAAAATGGCATTCATGGAGACATATAAACATGGAAGAAACAGGCACGTTTAACTAAGATGCTGAATGCAATTCCTGTGGCAGTGTGCAACTGAAGGGAAACAGAGGATATATTTGAGCAACCTACAAGTAGTACTACAAGTTTTTGTCACTAACATTCTGTGATGTAGCTACCTTAAGGTGCCTATTGTTCTGCTATTGTTACAATGTTATGCTGTTACATGATCAGTGACTCTGTTGAGCACTGTCCCAGATATTTCATGATGATAAGGAGGATTAGCCTCCTCCATGTCTTTGCATATGTTCCTGCATTCAATGTAACCCTTATATTGCCTATTTTTGCAGTAGATAATTGATAAAATTTTTCCTGTGCATGACATGAAAGCTTATGGTACTAGATTAGGGTGAATGGTCAGCTTCTTCCTTGGCTTCTTAGTTCCCAGGGAAATGTCCCCCAAATACCATATGTGTAGGAGGCTGGGTGGGCTGCACAACTGGCTCTACACTTTGAAGGAGAGAGAAATCTCTTACCCCTGCTACTTTATTTATTTGAAACTTTTCATTTAGAGTTTTAAATCCTTTAGTAACTTGTCACAAAAGGTGAGTTGTCTTAATTTTGGGTGGCCTGGTGCACAAAATAATACACTTTGTTGTTTTTCAGTATATTAACCATTAAGAATGAACCTCACTTCAGTTTCTTAAGAGTTTCAGCAAATCCTGATCACTCTGTGATTTTGAAGAATTATTAGGTCTGCTGTTGTAATGTATTACTTACTTCTTGTGGCCATAGACATACATTACTGCAAGTGTTTCCAGTAAGGCTACCAACACAAGTCCAATTGTGCCAGCAAAAGAGTCAAACAGTTTTAGCCAGTATTCACCTGCACCAGTGCAGAATACGAGCCCCACAAAGAAACACGTGACACATACAGCACCTAGAAGTGAAATTTGTGGCATGTCAGTTTCCATTTTGGAGTTATTTTATTTGACAGAAGCATGAATATTAGGAAGATAAACAGAAGCTTCATTAGCTGTTTGTAAGGAGGTTGATGCAGAAGTAAATGCAGCAGTTGGTCAGCTTGACACATCAAATTATATGAAGTTCACAGTGGAAAATAAGCATACGCATACAGAGACAAAAGTTCAAGAAATTACGCACTGCTACCTTCTGAAAGGTCTCAGAAATGGCATTCCACCCTCAGTACTGCTTTGTATTTTTTTTCCCTTTCTCCCCACACCCCACACTATTGGCTCAGTTAACCAATCTGCCTGAGTTGTTTCTAACTTTGCGGTAAGTCAATAAACTTTTGCTTCCATATTTGGCTGGACTGGACATGATCCACAACTTTCCATAAACTCATTCATCCAAGTTTTTGACACTAAATCATCGAAATGTTTTTGTTCCTGAATTTCATGAATGTTGAATCAAAACTGTTAAACAGCTGCTTCTGGGATGCTAGAAAATTGTTTTGCAGGTTTTCCAGTGCCTGTTTTTATTATGATTGTCAAGATCATTAATATGTTCTTTGTGTTTGGAAAAGCTTCAAACTGCATGATATTCCAGTCTAGGATATTTGTAACTCATTATTTGATCATACAGAACTTTGTAGAAATCACAATAATCAAAAGGAAAGACAGTCAATCAATCAATTTATTATTCCATTGTATCATAGAGATATGGAACATGTCAGTAAAATAATTTAGAAATAACAACAACAATAATAATAATAATAATAATAATATCAATAATAATAATGTACGATGCCTAACGCATCCGTCATATTAAACATTAATAAATAATTATACATTACAACAAAATCTAATAAACGAGTAATAACTTCATATATTGAATGAACAATGCAAACATTGTATAGAATATTATGTGACTTTTCCGATAGATTTCTCATATATAACTCGTTAATTTGCTAACAAGCATAATCATTATAATTTTGTTGATAATATTCATCAATACTATAAAAAACATAGTGAAGGAGGAAT